>Ga0335071_10000423_pt1 | contig 47683 bp, 43 predicted proteins | sample Lox_Sample_15_FD_206724 | JGI IMG/M metagenome (GOLD analysis project Ga0335071, IMG submission 206724) | Soil microbial communities from Loxahatchee National Wildlife Refuge, Florida, United States - Lox_Sample_1.5 | ecosystem: Environmental > Terrestrial > Soil > Wetlands | place: USA... | reverse complement strand
GTATCGAACAGCCCGAAGAGCATCCGCGGATCGGATTTCTGGAAGGAGTAGGTGCTCATCTCCACCTCGTTGCGGTGGAAGACCTCGCGGTAGCGGATGCCCTTCACCCACTCCACGTCGAACACGTTCTCCACGTCCTGCAGGTACATGGCGATGCGCTCGAGGCCGTAGGTCAGCTCGGCCGCCACCGGCCGCACCTCGAAGCCGCCCGCCTGCTGGAAGTAGGTGTACTGGGTGATCTCCATCCCGTCGCACCACACCTCCCAGCCCAGCCCCCAGGCGCCCAGGGTCGGGCTCTCCCAGTCGTCCTCCACGAAGCGGATGTCGTGGGCGCGCGGATCGATCCCCATGGCCCGGAGCGAGCCGAGGTAGATCTCCTGCACGTCGGGCGGGTTGGGCTTGAGGATCACCTGGAACTGGTGGTGCTGGTAGAGGCGGTTGGGGTTGTCGCCGTAGCGGCCGTCGGCAGGGCGGCGCGAGGGCTCGACGTAGGCCACCTTCCAGGGCTCGGGCCCGAGGACGCGCAGGAAGGTGGCGGGGTTCATGGTCCCGGCCCCGACCTCCTGGTCGTAGCCCTGAGCGAGGATGCAGCCCCGGCTGGCCCAGTACGACTGGAGCTTCAAGATGAGGTCCTGAAAGAACACTCGGCTCTCCTGGCGCGGCCCTGCGGGGGCCCGGCGGAACCGGCACCGTATGGGGCCAAGGCCGCGGTGTCAAACGGAGATTCGCGTGGGCGCTAGCCCTCGAGCAGGGGGCCGACCTCGTCCAGGAACCGCCTCGCCGGCAGGGTGAGGCCGAGCTGGTGGGCGACGAAGGCGGCGAGCGCGTCGCGCGCCTCCCGGCCCGCCGGCGGGGTGAGCCTCTCACCGGCGGCGGCGGCCAGGCCGCCAGCCTGCAGGCGAAGGAGCGCCGCCTGGGTGGCGGCCGAGAGGCTCGGCGCTCCCGGGGATGCGGCCGGGGCGCAGGCCCGGCAGAGGACGCCGCCCTGCCCGGGGTCGAAGCGGAAGGCGCCCTGCCCCGGGTCGAGCGGCTCGCCGCAGCGGACGCACTCGTCGAGCCGCGGCGAGAGCCCCGCGGCCCGGAGCGCCCCCAGCTCCAGGGCGCGCAGCGCCGCGGGCCTGGCCGGTTCCCGGTCGAGGAGGTCGAGGTAGCTGGCGAGCAGATCGAAGAGGTCGCCGTGCGGCTCGCGGTCGCGCACCAGCTCGCGGCAGAGCTCGGCCGCGTATCCGGCGCAGGCGATCCGCGCCAGGTCCTCGAGGATGCCGCCGTGCCCGCGGACCACCGCCACGCTGTCCAGGCCCAGCAAATCCGAGGCCGCCCGCATCCGCGCCTCGGCGGTGACGAGCGTGAACGGCTCGAGCGCCCCACCGAACCGCCGCCGCGAGGCCCGCGCCCCGCGGGCGAAGGCCGAGAGCTTGCCCTGCTCCCGGGTGAGCAGGGTCACCACCCGGTCGCTCTCCCCGTAGTCCACCGTGCGCAGCACGATGGCGGTGAGCTTCAGATGCTCCACGGGGGGTAGTCTAATCCCACGCCAGCCGGAAGCGCCCACGCTCCGGGCCGGCCTCGAGGACCTCGGCGCGTGGCGAGCGGGCGTGGAACAGGTCCAGGGATGCCAGGAACGACTGCCGGACCACCGCCAGGTGGAAGTCGTCGAAGAGCCTGCGCGGATAGTGGAGCGCCACCCGGACGCCGTCGTCGGCGATCCCCTCGATCTCCAACCGCGTACCGCGATGGAAGGTGGCCCAGCGCGCCTCGGCGGCCCGGATGAGGGAGGCCGGGTTGTGTCCAGCCATGAGCGTGCGGTAGGTGGGGCTGCCGTACATGCGGCGGTAGCGGTCGCGGACTCGACCGACGAAGGCCGCCTCCGACCCATTGCCCCGCTCGGCCAGCGCGTGGAGCAGCGCCAGGTGGTGGACCTCGGGGACCCACTCCGAGGCCATGGGCACGTCCTCCGCCAAGCAGCGGAGCGGGCCCGGCAGCAGCTCGGCGCTCGAGGGCCCCAGTTCGTCCCACAGGAGCGTGCGGACCAGGATCCCCTTCGCCAAGCACTCGGAATGCGCGTCGAGCCCCCCGGCGAGGGAGGCGACATACGCATCGAGGCGGCCCGGGCCCGGCATGCTGGCAGCGCTCCTCGCGCCGTGGAACACCGGCGCCGTGTACATTGTAGCCGCGGCCCCGGGCAGGCACGCTAGCGGCCCCGGAGCCACAGCCACATGACGCTGCCGATGGCGACGAGCGCCGTGGCGGCCCAGGCCAGCGTCCGGGGACGGGCGCGCCACCGGGACGGGGACGATCGCTCCTCCGCGCCCACCGCCTCCTCGAAACGCAGCACCACCTCGTCCGGATCGAGCCCCACAGCGGCGCCGTAGGCCCGCAGGTAGCCGACCATGTAGGCGCGCGCCGGTAGCCGGGACGGGTCGCCGGCCTCCAAGGCCTGGATCACCGCCGGGGCTAGCCGGGTGGCGCGCTCCACCTCGTCGCGGGAGAGGCCCCGGAGCTCGCGCTCCCGGGCCAGCCAGGTCGAGAAGGCGGCCACGCGTTCCGCCCGTTCGGTGGGAGTCCATTCCATCGCTCGCGTCCCGCGGCGGCGCGCATTCTAGCCTCGAACCGGCGGCGTCGGTGGCCGGAGCAGCTCCGCCACCAGCGCGGTCCACCCGCCCGGTGCGAGGTGGCCAGGCCACGGCCGGCGTCCCCGTCGAAGCACTCGTGGAAGGGCCGGCGCGCCGACCCGGAGCGGCCGCCTCCCTTCGGGGCCGGGCAGGAAGAGCCGCACCACGCGGAAGGCGATCTCGTCGGCGACCTCGTGCGCAGCCGGCCCGAGACGATCGGACGCTCCGCGCGGAGGTCGTCGCCGCGGGTCCGGTGGATGCGGCGCTGGCCTCGACCACCAGGAAGTTCGTGGGCACCCGGACGGGCCCGCGCCCATTGGAGCCGTTGGCCCCTCAGCAGCGCCAGCAGGCGGGTGTCGCCGGCGCCGGGCACATGCCCGCGCGCGACCAGGGTGGAGAGGTCGGGCGGTACCGGAGGAACCAGCTCAGCCGGTCGGTAAACTCGGGAGCCCGGGCCAGCGCCCTGGGGTGAAGCACCTCCACCGCGAACAGCGGGATGAGGCTGACCAGGGAGCGGACCTGGAGCAGGACCGCCTGCCCGTCGGGCGCCGGAGCACGTCGCAGTGGAGCTCGTCCTCCGCATCCTCGGGGTCGGTGAGGCCGAACAGCCGCTCCTTGAGGAAGGGGCCGCCCCGTTTCCCGGGCCGGCGCCAGGCAAGAGCAACCCCTGGTCGTCGCACAGGCCCGGAAGCCCGCCCTCGCCCCAGCGGTAAGCGCGGCTGCGGGCCCGATCGTCGGGGAGGTAGCTCCAGGCGGCACCGTCGGCGCTGTGGTCGTCGCGAACCGTGCCCCACTGGCGCTCGGAGAGGTAAGCGCCCCACCGCCGCCAGGGCCGGCCGCCATCGGCCTCGGGCAAGCGGTCTGGCCCGGCGCCCACCGGCGGAGCCGAGGCCGGCAGGGCTGCCTGCGAGCGGGCTCTGCGGGGGCCAGGGGCGGTCGCCGGGGGGCCGGCCCACCGGCGTCACTTCAGCGTCGAGAGGGTCCGGGCGCACTCCTCGCCCTCTGGCAGGCCCAGCCCCAGCTCGCGGCACCTCTCCAGCTCGACCCGGGCGCCGGCGACCTCGCCGGACTTCATGCGCGCCAGCGCCAGCTGGAGGTGTGCGTCGGGCCGGTGCGGGCAGGCGTCGACGTAGGCGGAGAACTGGTCTATCGCCTCCCGGGTGCGCCCGTCGGCGAGGAGGACCTGGCCGAGGTCGCGCCGCCCCTCGCAGTAGCGCGGGGACTGGCTCACGCAGCTTCGGAGCTCGGCGATCCCCTCGTCCTTGCGCCCCATGCCCCAGACGGCAAGCCCCCGGTTGCAGCGCGCCACCCAGGGCTCCCGGTACATGAGGTTGGCCAGGGCGGCGTCGAACTCGGCGAGTGCCTGCTCGCGCCGGCCGGTCTTGGCCAGCAGCTGCCCCAGGTCGTTGTGGGCCTCGGAGTAGTCGGGGCGGAGGGCGAGAGCGCGCCGGTACTCCTTCTCGGCCTCCTCCTGCTTCCCGAAGGCCAAGTCCAGCACCAGCCCGCGCCCCCGGTGCGCCTCGGGGAAGGCGGGATCGAGCTTCAGGGCCTCGTCGAACTCCCGCAGGGCCTCCTGGGCGTGACCGCCCCGGAGCGCCTCCACCCCCAGGTCGTGGTGGATCTCGGCGCCCCGCCGTTGCTTGGCGGAGGGGCCGGCGCAGGCGAGGATCGCGGCGGCGGCGAGCGTCAGGAGCGGGGCGCGGGTCATGTGTGCCTAGAACGAAGCCAGGAAGCGCCCCAGCCGGCCGGCATCGGCTACCGAGGCCGCGGAGGCCCCGCCGGCCCCCGGGGACCCGGCCGGCGCCGCCGGGCGGGGCGGGTGGAAGAGGGGGATGCGCTGGAAGGTCTGGGCCTGGACCTCGGGCGAGAGGTTCCGGAAGTTCAGGTTGTCGAGCATGAACCCCATCGACTCCAGGAAGTGGAGCCCCTCGACCTCGACCGCCCGGTACTCCTCCACCGTGAGCTGGGCCCGCTCGTGGACGTAGACCACGTTCTCGCCGCTGCTCGGCAAGAACAGGCCCACGTAGATGGACAGGCTGCCGTTGGGATTGCGTACCCCGCACAGCCTGCCGAAGACGGCCTGGGGCGGCTTGCCGGGGATGGAGACCTGCGGCTGGTTGATGCTCTCCACCAGGGCGACCACCTGATCGCGCGTGACCGGCAGGTGGGTGACGCTGGGCTCGGGCCTGAACACGCCTCCGCTGTAGCGCTGCCCGGAGGGGGCGTCAAGGAGAGGAGGCCCGAGCGCTGGCTGGCGATCACACGCCCCGCGCCTCCGGTCCCCAGATGACCTTGTGGATCTGCAGCGAGAGCCGGGCGCGAAGCCCGCTCTCCAGGAGCCAGCCGGCCAATTCGCGCGGCTCGACCTTGCCCCACACCGGCGAGAAGAGCACCTGCACCCTCCCCTCCAGCGCGTGGCGCCTCACCACCTCTCGCGACCAGGCGAAGTCGGCCGGGGAGGAGACCACGAACTTCACCTCGTCGTGGGGGAGCAGCCGGTCCAGGTAGCTTAGGTCCACCGCCTCCTCGCCGGAGTCGGGCGTCTTGACGTCGACGATGCGGACCACGGCGTCGGGCAGCTGGCCGAGGGGGCGCTGGCCGTGGGTCTCCACCAGCACCTCCCGGCCACGACGGAGGAGCTCCCGGGCCAGCGCGGGCAGTTCGCGCTGGAGCAGCGGTTCACCGCCGGTGAGCAACACCGGCGCGCCGGGGTGCCGGTCCACCTCCTCCAGGATGGCCGCCTCGCTCATCTCGCTCCCCCCGTGGAAGGCGTAGGCGGTGTCGCAGTAGACGCAGCGCAGGTCACAGCCGGTGAAGCGGACGAAGACGCAGGGCAGGCCCGCGCGGCTCCCCTCGCCCTGGATGCTGAAGAAGATCTCGGTGACGCGCATGCCGTGCGGCGAGCTGCTCGCCTGCGCGAGGACTCTAGTCGGCCGCCCGTGCCGCCACCACCGGCGTTTCGAGCGGCGCGTGGCTCACGACCAGCGCCGGCACGAGCTCGAGCCCTCGCTGCAGCCGGTGGAGCTCGGTCGACACCCGGCGCGGGTAGGCCCGGAAGCGCTCGGGGATCTCGCCGGCCCGCAGATAGCCGAGGATGCGGTTGGGCCCGGCGTTGTAGGCCATGAGCGCCAGGTCCTCGCGCCCGAAGGTCCGGACCAGGCGATGCAGGTAGCGGACGCCCGCCCGCACGTTCATGACCGGATCGCGGGCGTCGCCCTTCAGGCCGTGGCGGCTCAGCTCGCGCCGCATGGTCGGCTCCCTGAGCTGCATGAGCCCCTGGGCGCCCGCCCCGGACAGCGCGCCCAGGTCGAAGCCGGACTCGACCTCGATGACCGCCACCACCAGCAGCGGATTGAGCCTGGCGGCGTCCGCCTCGCGGATGATGGTCGCGGCGAGCTGCGCCCGCTCGTCCATCGCCAGCTGCGGCAGCCGGTCGGCCAGGGTGGTGTCGATGCGGTCGAGGAGCCGGGTCTCCAGCCCCGGCTTGGCCGGCCGCTCCGCGTCGAGCGGCGGCCGGGCGACCGGCTCCGCGGCGAGGTCGGTGGGGGCGAAGGCGACGGCCGCCCACACGGCGGCGGACGCCCCTACCCCCAGCGCGGCCTTGGCGCTGAGCATCCCCATCGGCTAGCCGCCCTCCCGCTCGCCCGGCGCCGGCGCCGGCCGGTCCTTGGCCATGGCGTCCACCCGCGCCGCGACCGCGTCGACTCGCTGCCGCAGCGCGTCAAGCTCGGCGCTGCTCGGGATGTGGAAGCGCCCGGCGGCGCGGCGCACCGCCTCGTCCAAGGCCCGCTCCACCTCGCGCCGCTGGCTGGCCAGCCGCTCCCCGAACTCCCGCGCCTGTCGGCGCACGTCCTCGGGGGAGAAGCCTGCAGCGTCGGCGATCCGGTTCAGGACCTTCTCGGCCTCCTGCTCGGCGGCGTTCACGCCGGCGAGGGCTGTGGACCAGGCCTCCCTGAAAAGCGTCTGGATATCCGGCATGGCGGTGGCCTCCTGGCTCAGACCTGCTCCGACGGCTTCGGCCCTTTTCTCGCGGGGCGGCGGGCCTTCTGCCCGTGCTCGATGCGGCGCTCGAGGCGCCCCAGCTCCCGAGAGAGCTCCTCCACCTGCTCGCGCGTCGCCACTCCGAGGAAGGCCACGGCCTTCCCCTGCAGTTCCAGCATCCGCTCCAGCGCTTCAGCTCGAAACGACTCGGCTTTCCCCCGCCACTCCGCCGCCCGTTCGGCCCCCTGCTCACGCAGCCGCTCCAGGAGGTGCCTCACCTCGGGGAGCGCCCGCCCCTGCTTCGCGAACCGGAGGAAGATCTGCTCCATGTCCTTCCTGCTCGCACGTCCCTTGAGCAGGAGGTCCTTCCAGACTCGGTGCGCCTCCTCCTCGATTTGGCCCAGCCTCACGTGTGCCGCCTCGATGGGTTCCTTGAACAGTTCCCGGAACTTCAGCGTCGTGGTTCCGTTCGTACGCTGCGTGTCGGCCATGTCAACCTCCTGGATGCGAATGTGTTCCCGCGCCCCACGTGGGATGGCCGAACAATAATGCATCGCGTCAAAGGGGTCCATCCCCGAGCCGGGTCGATTCGGCGCAACGCGTCATGACTTACCCTGTTGGGTGTAGACACAAGACGCCGCAACCGCCGTTGCGTCTAGCGCTCCGAGCGGCTCGGCGGCCCTGCTCAGGCGTCCACGCCGACCGCCTCGGCGAGGGAGCGGAAGCCGTCGCGCTCAAGCAAGCGACAGAGCCCGGCGTGGAGCTCCCGGACGAAGCCCGGTCCGCCGTAGACGAGCCCGGTGTAGGCCTGCACCAGCGAGGCGCCGGCGCGGATCCGGGCGTAGGCGTCCTCCGCGCCCATGATGCCCCCGCTGCCGACGAGGACGAGCCTGTCCCCGGCGCGCGCGCGACAGCGGCGGACGACCTCTGCGGCGCGGCGAGCGAGCGGGGCGCCGGACAGCCCCCCCTGCTCCGCGGCCCGCGGATGGCCCTCCACGCCGGCGCGGGAAAGGGTGGTGTTGGTGGCCACGATCCCGGCGGCCCCGGCCGCCACCGCCACGTCCACCGCCTCGTCCAGCGCTGCGTCGGAGAGGTCCGGTGCCAGCTTCACCAGCAACGCCTTCCCCGGCGCCAGCTCCCGCAACCGGTCCACACAGGCACCGAGCAGCCGCTCCAGCGCCGCACGCTCCTGGAGCTCCCGGAGCCCTGGCGTGTTGGGCGAGGAGATGTTCACCACGAGGTAGTCGGCGTAGGGGTGCAGGAGGTCGATGCAGGCCAGGTAGTCGGCTTCGGCCCGCTCGTTGGGCGTGAACTTGTTCTTGCCTACGTTGACCCCGACGGCGCCGAGCCGGGCGCCCCGCGGCAGCGCAGCCAGCCGGGCCGCGCAGGCCAGGGCCCCCTCGTTGTTGAAGCCCATGCGGTTCACCAGGGCGCGGTGCTCCGGCAGGCGGAACAGGCGGGGGCGGTCGTTCCCCGGCTGCGGGCGCGGGGTGATGGTGCCCACCTCCACGTGCGAGAACCCCAGCGCGAACAGCCCGGGGAGGAGGACCTCGCCCTTGTCGAACCCGGCGGCCAGCCCCACCGGTCCATCCAGGTCGATCCCCAGGCAGCGGACGCGGAGCTCGGGGCGGGGCCGCGGGCGCAGCCGGCGGGCCAGGGCCCGGGGTGTCGCCCGCAGCGCCAGTCCCGCCAGGCGGTGCGCCCGCTCGGCGTCGAGGCGGAAGAGGAGCGCGCGCAGGGCCGGCCAGAGCATGGCCTGCGCTTTACACGACGGCGGCGGCGGCGTCACCAGGAAGGGCGGGAGGCGCTCTAGAGGTCCTTGATCATCACGATCGCGTCCTCGCCCTCGTCGGTGTAGTAGTTGGTCCGGATCCCGGCCTGGCGGTAGCCGAGCCCGCGGTACAGCTCCAGCGCGGCGGTGTTGGAGCGGCGGACCTCCAGGGTGGCCAGCACCGCGCCACGGCTGTGCCCCGCGGCGGTGGCCGCCTCCATGAGCGACCGCCCCACCCCGCGGCGCCGCGCCTCCCGGGCGGTGGCCAGGTTGAGGACGTGCAGCTCGTCGTGCACCAGCCAGAACACCACGAAGCCGACGATGACCTCGTCTCGCGGCCGGTCCTCCACCGCCAGCAGCACCGTGGACCAGGCGTGGGAAAGCTCCCGTTCGAGAAGCTCCGGCGACCAGGGGTGGCGGAACCCGTCCTTCTCGATCTCCACCACCCGCGGCAGGTCCGCCGGCACCATGCGGCGGAACCGCAGCCGCAGGGTCCCGGGGGGGAAGGGCTCGGTGATCTGCCTCATCGCCCGCCCTCGCGCACCACCGGCCCGAGCAGCTCCGGGTCGAGGATCCGCACCTCGGCCCGGCTGCGCAGCTCGGCCAGGAGATCCCGCACCGCCGCCTCCACCCGCTCCTCCCGCATCCGGGCCCGCACCGCCTCGCGGGCGCCGGGGTTATCCGCCGAGAGCCCGCGCTCCCGGACGTAGTCGGCCACCTCGCCGTCCGCCACGAACGATCCGCGCCCGGCGCGCGACTCGAGGTAGCGATCGACGCGGAGCATGCGGGCCAGCACCGCCGACACCTCGTCGTCGGTGAGCTCGGCCGAGGCGAGGAACCGGCCGTAGTCGGCCCGGGCCCGGAACCGGTCCTGGAAGCGCGCCAGCTCGGCGGCCGCCTGCTCGCGGGTCACCTCGTCGATCTGCAGCCGCGCGGCGTCGTCGGCGAGCAGGGTCTGGTCCACCAGCCAGGAGAGCGCGGCGCGAAGGGCCTCGGCGTCGATGGGGCGGAAGGCCGCCTCCACCGCCCCCCGGGAGATCATGGCGATGCGCGCCTCGGCGGTGAGGCGGGAGAGCAGGATGGCCCGGGCCGGGGCGCCGGCCGGGTTGCGGATCTCGGCCACCACCTCCTCGACCACGACCGGGCCCGCGGCGGGGACCCCGACCGAGAGGGTGACGAGGAGCGGAAGCATCCCACCCGGCATTCTAGACGGAGGCGTTGCGCCGCGGGGCGGCGCGCGCGGCGACGCCACCGCCGGGGCCTAGCGGATGTTGACGGTTGCCGGACAGGCGTTACCTTGCACGGTGTGCCGGAGCGCGACCTGTACGAGATCCTGGGAGTCCCCCGCAAGGCCACCGCGGAGGAGCTGAAGCGCGCCTACCGCAAGCTGGCCAAGAAGTACCACCCGGACGTGAACCCGGGGAACAAGGCCTCCGAGGAGAAGTTCAAGGAGGTCACCGCCGCCTTCGAGGTGCTCTCCGACGAGAAGCGTCGCCGGCTCTACGACGAGTTCGGTCCCGACGCGCTGCGCTCCGGCTTCGACGAGCGGCGGGCCGAGGAGTACCGGCGCTGGAAGCGGGAGGGGGCACCCTCCGGCGGCATGCCCTTCGACTTCGGCGACTACTCTCGCGTCCACGTGGGCGACTTCGGCACCTTCGACTTCGCCACCATCTTCGGCGACCTGTTCGGCGGGCCCACCCGGGGCCGCGCCCGCCCCGGCCCCGCCCCGTCCGCGGGCCCCCACGCCGAGGCGGAGATCCTCATCGACCTGCGCGACGCGGTCCTGGGGGCGGAGCGCGACGTCCGCGTCGACGGGCGCACCCTTCGGGTGAAGATCCCGGCCGGCGTCTCGGACGGCTCCCAGATCCGGCTGGCCGGCCAGGGCGGCCCGGGCGCGCACGGCGGCCGGGCCGGCGACCTCTTCCTGGCGGTCCGGCTGCGTGCCCACCCCCATCTCCGGGTCGAGGGCCGGGACCTGTTCCTGGAGCTCCCGCTCACCGTCCCCGAGGCGGTCAACGGCGCCGAGCTGGAGCTCCCCACGTTCGAGGGGCCAGTGCGGCTCCGGGTGCCGTCGGGTGCGCAGTCGGGCATGAAGCTGCGCCTGCGCGGCAAGGGGTTGCCGGACCTCCGGGGCGGAGCGCGCGGCGACCTCTACGCCGTGGTCAAGCTGGTTCTCCCGGAGGCGAGCGAGGGCCTCAAGAAGGCGGTGAAGCCCCTCGAGCCCCTCTACAAAGCCGACCCGCGGGCGGGGATAACGTTGTAGAACCGGCTGCGCCGCCGGCCGCGAAAGGACCTCCCGTGGGACTCCTCGATCTGTTCGCCTCCAGGGAGGTCAAGCAGCAGAACGTGCTCCGCCGGCTGGTGAAGAGGGTCACCGAGAAGTACGGCCCGCCCGAGAACCGCCAGAAGGCCATCGATCAGCTGGGGCAGATGGGCACCCCCGCCGCCCTCGCCGCCCTGTGCCAGCGCTTCACGGTCCGTGCGGAGCCGGGCATCACCGACGACGAGGAGAAGGAAGCGGCGCTGCGCATCCTGGTCGAGGCCGGCCAGACCTCGGTGGCCCCGGTGCAGGCGTTCGTGCGCCAGGAGGAGTCGGGCGTGGCCTGGGGCCTCCGGGCCCTGGCCGGGATCTCGTCCGCCGAGCAGCTGACCGCCTTCGCCCTGGCCGAGCTGTCGCACCTTTCGCGGGAGTACACCCGCGATCCGGAGAAGAAGCTGGTGCTGCTCGCCTGGCTGGGCGAGCACCACGGCGGCGCCCAGCCGCCCGAGGTCGAGCGCGCCCTGCTCCCGCTGCTGGAGGACTTCTCCGACGACGTGCGCATCGGGGCGGTCCGGGTGCTCTCGACGCTGGCGCCCGGGGAGGCGGTGCGGGAAGGGATCATCCAGCTCTTGTTGCGCGACCAGGACAACGCCCGGGTGCGCGGGGAGGTCCTGGAGGCGCTGGCGCGCATGGGCGCGGACGTCAAGGGCTACCGGCCCAGCGTGGAGGCGCTCCTGGTCGAGCCCTACTTCCTCGACCGCGAGGGCAACGTGAAGAAGCGCGCCTGACCCCGCCTCGCCGCCCGCGCAAACCGTTCCCGAAGGCGTAGACTCGCCTCGTGACCCAGCGCACCGAGCCGCCGGCGGGCGAGGACCCGGGCTCGCCGCGGCGACCGGGCTTCCTGGGCCGGTGGTTCGAGCCGGTCAAGGCCTCGCGCGAAGCGCCGGCCACCCTCGAGGCGCTCGCCGCCCGGGGCAGCCTGGTCTTCGTGATGCGCTCGCCCGGGCTGCTCGACTTCCTCTACCTGCGCTGGTTCTTGCGGCGGTCCGGCCTCCCCCCGCTCCGCGCCCTCCAGGGATTCCCCGGCCTGCTCGGCTGGCTGACCCGGGTCCGGCGCTCGCGGCGCGCCCTGGCCCAGTCGGTCTCCACCGGTGGGGCCAGCCTGCTGTTCCTCGGCCCACGCCAGCCGCCGCGCGACCCCTTCGCCACGCTGGTCAGGCTGCAGCGCGGCCTCTATCGGCCGGCGCTGCTGGTGCCGGTCCTGCTGGTGTGGAGCCGGCGGGCCCCCAAGCTCCAGGGCTCGGTCTGGGACATCCTCTTCGGCTCTCCCGAGGCCCCCAGCGCCCTCTCCAAGGCCGTGGCATTCCTCCGCAACTTCCGGCGGGCGGTGTTCGACGTGGGCCGCCCCTTCGACCTCAAGGCCTTCCTGGCCGACCGGGCCGACGAGCCGGACGCCCAGCTCGCCCGCAAGGTCCGCGGCGTCCTCTATCAGCACCTGGCCCGCGAGTTCCGCACCGCGGTGGGACCGCCCCTCAAGGCGCCCTCCCGCGTGCGGGAGAAGGTCCTCCGCGACCGGACCCTGCGCGCCACCGTCGAGGCGGTGGCCCGGGAGGGCGGCAGGGGCCAGGCGGCGCTGACCGCCGAGGCGGCCCGCGACCTCCGCGAGATCGCCAGCCGCTACCACCCGGCCTTCATCAGCCTGATGCGACCGCTCATGGCCTGGCTCTTCGGCCGGATCTTCAAGAGCGTGGAGGTGGACGAGGAGGGGCTGGAGCGCGTGCGCCGCGCGGCCGCCGACGCCCCCATCGTGCTGTGCCCCAGCCACAAGAGCTACGTCGACTTCCTGGTGCTGCCCTGGCTCCTCTACGAGAACGGGATGACCCCGCCCCACGTGGCCGCCGGGATCAACCTGGCCTTCTGGCCCTTCGGCGGCATCGCCCGCCGCGGCGGGGCGTTCTTCATCCGGCGCAAGGTGAAGGGCGACCGCATCTACACCGCGGTGCTGCGGGCCTACGTGAAGCACCTGCTCCGCGACCGCTTTCCCCAGGAGTTCTACGTGGAGGGCGGCCGCTCTCGCACCGGCAAGCTGCTCTTCCCCAAGACCGGCCTGGTCTCCATGGAGGTGGACGCCTGGCTGGACGGCGCCGCCGACGACGTGCTCTTCGTCCCCATTGCCATCGACTACGAGCAGCTGATCGAGGCCGGGAGCTACGCCCGCGAGCTGGAGGGCGGCGAGAAGCCCCGGGAGAGCCTGGGCGGGCTCTTGCGAGCGGTGAAGGTGCTCTTCCACCGGTACGAGCGGCTCTACGTGCAGTTCGAGGAGCCCTTCTCGCTGCGGGCGCTGGCCGAGGAGCGGCTGGGGGGCGGCACCCGGACGCTGTCGGTCGACGAGTCCTGGGAGGGAGAGGCCTCGCGCTCCTCCACCGCCATCTCCCTGCTGGGGCGGGACGGCCAGCCCGACGCCAAGCGCCGGCTGGTGCAGGCGGTGGCCAACCGGATCGCCTACCGCATCAGCCGCGCCGTCACCGTCACGCCGGTGGGGCTGCTGGCCGCCGCCCTGCTCTCCCACGTCCGCCGCGGCATCGGGGCGGCCGAGGTGATGCGGCGGGTGGAGCTGCTGCGCGCCCTGGCGGTGGAGGGCGGCGCCCGCCTGGCGCCGGGGCTGGCCGGCGCGCCCGCCGACCCGAGGGAGCCCGGGCCGGTGCGCGACGCGGTGCGGGGGCTCTTGGCCCGGCAGCTGCTCCGCGAGCAGCGGGCCGGCGACGAGGTCATCTACCAGGTCCCCGAGGATCGGCGGACCCTGCTCGACTACCACCGCAACGCGGTCATCCACCGCTTCGTGTCGCCGGCGCTGGTGGCGGCGGCGGCGCGGGCCCAGGGCAACCGGAGCGGGGAGTCGGTCCGCGCCCGGGCCCTCTGGCTCTCGCGCCTCTTCAAGCTGGAGTTCATGTACCGGGTGGGCGCCACCTTCGACCAGATCTTCGGGGACAACGCGGCGCTGCTCTTGCGGCTCGGTGCGCTGTCGCGGGTGGACGAGGAGCTGCGGCCCGGCCCCGACCCGGAGACGCTGGCCTTCCTGGCCGAGTTCACGCGCGCCTACCTGGAGGCCTACCGGGTGGCGGCCTCGGCCGCCCTGGAGTCCTGCGGGCGAGGCCCCTCCGATCGGCGCGCGCTCCTGCGCGAGGCGCTGGAGCGGGGGCGCGCCGGCTTCCTCTCGGGCCAGGTGGCCCTGCGCGAGTCGCTCTCCAAGGCTACCCTGGGGAACGCCATCGAGTGGCTGGTGGACCAGGGGGTCCTGGCCGAGGAGGAGGGCGGCCGGCTGCGCCTGGCCGACAAGGGCGGCGCCGCCCTCCGCGAGCTGGTGGAGGAGATCGGGCGCTACCTCGCCTAGAAGGCGCGCTATAGGATCCCCATGCCCGACCTGGACCTCCACCTGGCCATGGAGACCGCGCGCGCCGCGGCCGAGGCGGCGGCCGCAGCCTCCCTGGCCCACTTCCGCCGGGGCGTCCGGGTCGAGGTGAAGCCCGACCGGACCCCGGTCACGCAGGCGGATCGCGACGCCGAGGCGGCCATCCTGGAGGTGGTTCGACGCGCCTTCCCCGGCCACGCCGTGCTCGGCGAGGAGTCGGGCGCGCACGCCGGCTCGGCCCGCTTCCGCTGGATCGTGGACCCGGTCGACGGCACCAAGGGCTTCACCCGTGGTCGCGAGTTCTGGGGGCCGCTGGTGGCGCTGGAGGTCGACGGCCGGGTGGAGGCCGGGGCCATGGCGCTGCCCGCCCGGGGCGAGGTCTACTGGGCGGCCCGCGGCCTCGGGTGCTGGCTCTCGGCGGGCGGAGCGGAACCGGCCCGGCTCTCGGTCTCGGGAGTCGGGGAATGGGGCTCGGCCTCGCTCTCCCTGGGTGAGCCGCAGGTGCTCTTCCGGCCGCCCTTGCTCGAGCGGGTCGGACGCCTGGCCACCAGCTGCTCCACCGCCCGCTGCTACGGCGACCTGGCCGGTTGCGCCCTGGTCCTACGAGGCCAGGCCGAGGCCTGGGTGGAGGCGGGCGTCCAGATCTGGGACATCGCCCCGCTGCAGGTCCTGGTCGAGGAGGCCGGGGGGCGTTTCACCGACCTCGAGGGCAGGCCGACCCACGCCTCCGGCGCCTGCCTGGCCTCGAACGGCCTGGTGCACGACCACGTCCTGGCCGTCCTCGCTGGCCGCTAGGCTCGCACGGCCCTTTGGGGGCGCGTCGGCCCGGCCTCAACAGTCGAATCGTCCATGTCGGCCGTGGTCCCAGCCATTCTCGGTCCCGGGTGGCACGCGTAGTGTTCGGCCCGATTCGGAGCGAATCGAAACGGCGATCCGGAGTGAAGCGAAGCTCGGTGTCGTCCGTCTAGCTGGAATGCGGGCCGCGCCTGCGGCCGCCGCAACGTGCGCGGCGGGGTGAGGCGCGGTGCCCCATCGAAGGGAGCTCTTCCAGAGGACGCACCCGGGCGGTAGGGGCCTCGCACCGCTGCGCCGCACGGGCTGCACACTCGACTGAGGAGGACGTGATGAAGCGATTTCTCTTCGTGGCAGTGGCGATGCTCTCCCTGTTGTCGGGCGGAGCGGCGCGGGCCGCCGGCCCCGTCAAGATCGGTTTCCTGGTGAAGTCTCCCGAGAACGGCTGGTTCCAGAACGAGTGGAAGTTCGCCGAGCAGGCCGCCAAGGACCTCAACTTCGAGCTCATCAAGATCGGCACCCCCGACGGCGAGAAGGTGGTGAGCGCCATCGACAACCTCGCCGCCCAGGGCGCCCAGGGCTTCGTCATCTGCACCCCCGACGTCAAGCTCGGGCCGGCCATCGTGGCGCAGGCCGATCGGCTCAAGATGAAGGTGGTCGCCGTCGACGACCGCTTCGTCGACGCCTCCGGCAACCCGCTCACCAAGGTGCACTATCTCGGCATCTCCGCCGGCAAGATCGGGGAGAAGGTCGGCGAGACCCTGGCCGCCGAGATGAAGAAGCGCGGCTGGAACGCCAAGGAGACCGCTGCCCTGGTGCTCACCAACTACGAGCTCCAGACCGCCAAGGAGCGGACCGACGGCGCCAAGAAGGCGCTGCTGGCCGCCGGCTTCCCCGCGGAGAACATCAAGGAAGGCTCGCAGGGCAAGCTGACCGACGACGTGCAGAACTCGCTGACGATGGCCGACCCCATCATCACCCGGAACAGCCAGTTCAAGAACTGGCTGGTCTACTCCCTCAACGAGGAGTCGGTGACCGGGGCCGTGCGCGCCCTCGAGAACCGCGGGTTCAAGCCGGCCAACATCATCGGCGTCGGCATCAACGGCGGCTCGGTCGCCATCAACGAGTTCAAGAAGCCGACCCCCACCGGCTTCTACGGCACCATCCTCCTCGAGGCCAAGGTGCACGGCTACGAGACGGCCAAGATGATGTACGAGTGGATCGCCAACGGGAAGGAGCCGCCGCTCGACACCCGCACCGCCGGGACGCTCCTCACCCGCGAGAACTACGTCAAGGTCCTCACCGACAGCGGCCTTGCTGACGCGCTGAAGTAACCGAGATAAGCTGCACCGTGCCGCGGGGGAAGCCGCCTACCGGCTTCCCCCGCTGCTCTGTCCGCAGGAGCGAGCGTGGAGACGCGGGTCCGGTTCGAGGAGATCTGCAAGAGCTTCCCGGGCGTGCGAGCGCTGGACCGGATCACCTTCGGCGTCCAGTCGGGATCGGTGCACGGGCTCATCGGGGAGAACGGTGCAGGGAAGTCCACGCTACTCAAGATCCTCTCCGGCGCCTACCACCCCGACTCCGGGCTGGTGATCATCGACGGCCAGCCGCGTACCTTCCGCAGCACCCGGGACGCGGACCAGGCCGGCGTGACCATCATCTACCAGGAGCTCAACCTGGTCCCGGAGATGACGGTGGCCGAGAACATCCTCCTGGGGATGCTCCCCCACCACCTGGGGATCCTCGACCGACGGGCCATGCTGGCGCGAGCCCGCGAGCAGCTCAAGCGCCTGGCCCTGGACGTCAGCCCCACCACCAAGACCAAGCGGCTCTCCATCGCCCAGCGCCAGATGGTGGAGATCGGCAAGGCGCTCATCAAGAACGCCCGCATCATCGCCTTCGACGAGCCCACCAGCTCCCTCTCGGCGCGCGAGGTGCGCCAGCTCTTCACCACCATCCGCGAGCTGAAGGCGGCCGGCTACGCCATCCTCTACGTCTCGCACCGCATGGAGGAGATCTTCGAGCTGTGCGATGCGGTCACCGTGTTTCGAGACGGACGGCTGGTGAAGCACTACCCGACCGTCCAGGGCGTCACCCGGGAGATGCTGGTCGCGGACATGGTCGGCCGCACCATCCACGACGTCTACGGCTACCGGCCGCGACCGCACGGCGAGGTGCTGCTCCGGGCGGAGGGCGTGCTGGGCAAGGGGCTGAGCGCCCCCGCCTCCTTCGAGGTCCGCAAGGGCGAGGTGCTCGGCTTCTTCGGCCTGGTGGGCGCCGGCCGCACCGAGCTCATGAAGCTGGTGTTCGGGGCCGAGCGCATGCGGGAGGGGCGCCTCCTCATCGAGGGGAAGGCGCACCGCTTCCGGACCGTGCGGGAGGCGATCCAGGCGGGGGTGATGCTCTGCCCCGAGGACCGAAAGCTGGAAGGGATCGTCGCCGTGCGCCCGGTGTCCGAGAACATCAACCTCGGCACGCGCCGCAACTTCTCGCCCCTGGGGATCATCCGGCCCCGGCGCGAGGTCCAGAACGCTTCCCGGTTCGTGGATCAGCTCCGCATCCGGACCCCGAGCCTGCGGCAGCTGATCATGAACCTCTCCGGCGGCAACCAGCAGAAGGTGATCCTGGCGCGATGGCTGGGGGAGAAGATCCGGGTCCTGCTCATGGACGAGCCCACCCGCGGCATCGACGTGGGCGCCAAGAACGAGATCTACAACCTCATCTACAAGCTGGCCGAGAGCGGCGTGGGAATGGTGGTGGTCTCCAGCGACCTGCCGGAGGTGCTGGGGATCTCCGACCGGATCATCGTGATGCGCGACGGCCAGATCATCGGTGAGCTTCCCCGTGACCAGGCCAACCAGGAGAGGGTGCTCTCCCTGGCGCTCCCGGTCTCGGCCTGACCTCGTCCAGGGACTCCCCCATGCAAGCAGACACCTCCAAGACCGCGCAGCCGCAGCTCGGATCGCCCCGGGGCCGCTTCCTCGCCAGCCTCTGGGAAGACATGGGGATGCTCATCCTCTACGTCATCATGTTCGTGGTCGCCTCGGTGTGGGTGCCGTTCTTCTTCACCGTCCAGAACATGATCGGCCTGTCGCTGTCCGTCTCCCAGGTCGGCATGCTCGCCTGCACCATGCTCTTCTGCCTGGCCGCGGCCGACGTGGACCTGTCCGTCGGCTCGCTCATCGCCTTCACCGGCGTGCTCAACTCGGTGGTCATGCAGCACATGCCGGGGCAGATCGCCCTCCCGGTGGCGATCACCCTGGTGGCCGCCCTGGCCGTGGGGTTCTTCAACGGCTACGTCATCGCCAAGCTGGGGATCAACGCGCTCATCGCCACCCTGGCCACCATGCAGATCTTCCGGGGCCTCGGCTTCCGGCTCTCCCACGGCGTGGCGGTGGGGATCGCCAACGACCAGTTCTACCTGCTGGGCAACGGGACCCTGCTAGGCGTTCCCATCCCGATCTGGGTCACCGGCATCTGCTTCCTCGTCTACGGCCTGCTCCTCAACCGCACCGTCTACGGCCGCAACACGCTGGCCATCGGCGGCAACAAGGAGGCGGCCCGGCTCTCCGGCATCAACGTAGAGTGGACCCGGATGGTGATCTTCGGCCTGCAGGGGCTCATGGCCGGGGTGGCCGGGGTGATCCTCTCCAGCCGCATCACCAGCGGCCAGCCCAACGCCGCGCTCGGGTTCGAGCTGGACGTGATCTCCGCCTGCGTCCTGGGTGGCGTGTCGCTCTCCGGCGGCATCGGCACCATCACCGGAACCATCGCCGGCGTGCTGATCATGGGCACAGTGCAGAACGTGCTCAACCTCTTCAACGTCGAGTACTTCTGGCAGTACGTGGTCCGAGGCACCGTGCTGCTCCTGGCCGTCCTCTTCGACCAGCTCAAGCAGCGACGCGCCGCCGGCTAGCCTGGCTCCCGCAGCAGCTCCTCGGCCAGCGCACAGCCGGGGTCGAGCCGCAGCGCCTCCTCCAGCTGCTGCCGGGCGCCGGCCCTGTCACCCAGCCCGAGGCGAGCCTGCCCCAGCATCACCCGGGCCGCCACCTCCTTCCGGCGCTCCAGGTCGTCCTCGAAGAGGAGCATGGCGGGGAGCGAGGTGGCGAAGTAGTCGATGCGGGCCTCGGTCTGCAGCAGCTCCCCGGCGTGGCGCTCCAGGTCGCGCAGGAGCGCCTCCCCCTCCGCCGCGCGCCCCAGGCGGATGAGCGCCCGGGCGGACCAGTGGGTCTGCTCGGAGAAGGTGCGCACGCTCATCGACTGGAAGTCGCCGCGCGCACCCGCCGCCCGGGCCAGGTGGCGCGCCGCGCCGGCGCGGTCCCCGGCGAGCTCCAGGGCCAGGCCCAGCGCGTAGTGCACATCCCCGGCGCTGGCCAGGGGGTGGCGCGCCTCCCCCAGGCTCGCCGGCGGCGAGAGCGCGGCCTCCAGGTGGCCGCGCGCGCCCTCCCCGTCGCCGCGCGCCAGGCAGGCGCGGGCCAGCGCCAGCCGGGCGCGGGTGTGCTGCTCGAGCACCATCCCCTCGCCGCCCTCCCAGGGCTGGAAGCGCCGGGCCAGGAGCCGCGCCAGCGCTTCCTCGGCGCGCCCGGCCTGGACGAGCAGGGCGCAGTGCTCGACGCAGAGGTCGTCCCGCTGGTCCACGAGCTCCCGCCGGGCCTCCAGCTTCGCCAACCGCTCCTCCGGGCGCGCCCCGGTCCGCTTGAGGAGCTGGTCGCCCTCGTAGAGGAGGCGCGCGTCGCCGGGCGCGGCCCGGAGGGCCCGCCGGTAGGCCTCCCGCGCCCCGGCCGGATCCCGCCGCACGTTGAGGCGGGCCACGCCCAGGTTCCGCCAGGCCACCGCGTCGCCCGGGTCCCGCTCCACCGCCCGCTCCCACCAGGCGATGGCCTCCTCCCGCCGTCCTCGCGCGTAGAGCAGGCTCCCCAGGTAGCCCGGCGCCCGGGCATCGTCCGGGCGCGCCGCCGCATCCTCCAGGATGCCGATCTCCTCCACCCGCCAGGGGAAGCACTGGTCGGGCGCCTCCGCCGCGGCCGCCGCCCGCTCCCGGGCGGCGATCTCGTGCTCGCCCAGCGCCTCCGCCAGCCAGGCGGCGGTGTAGTGGACCATGGGTTCGGCACCGCCGCTCCGCTCTCGGTCCTCGCGCTGCAGGAGCTCCAGCGCCTCCCGCCGCAGACCGGCCCGGGCGTGGTCGTGAGCCAGGTCCAGCAGGAGCTGGGGGTCGCGCGGGGTACGGCCATCCAGGTGGCGCGCCCAGGCGTCGAGCGGATCGAGCGCCAGCCCCTCCCGCAGCGCCGCGGCCGCCTCCTCCTGCCGCCCCAGGCGGCGAAGCACCACCACCAGGAGATCCCGGGCGCGCTGGGCGTCGGCGTCGCGCCGGAGCGCGTGCTGGAGGTGGTCGCGCGCCGCCGCCCACTCCTGCCGCGCGCAGCACAGCTCGGCCAGGGCGTGGTGACAAGGACCGGCCCAGGCCGCGTTCCAGGTCCCCTTGGCGAAGGCCTCGAAGGCCTCGCCGTCGCGCCCCTGCGCGCGCAGTGAAAGGCCCAGCCCGTAGAGCGGCTCGCCGTCGTAAGGGTTGGCGTTGAGGTGCTGCAGCCGCTTCAGCGCTCGCCGGAAGTGGCCCTCCGCCTCCGCCGACTCGCCGCGCCGCAGCCGCCAGAGGCCCATGGCCGTGTTGCAGCGGGCGTCGAGCGGATCTCGGCGCAGGGCCTCGTCCCAGTAGGCCACCGGATCGCGGGTGGCGTGTCGGTACTGCTCCAGGTGCAGGCCGGTCAGGTACAGCTCCTCGGCGCTCCCGAGCGCCCCGGGCGGCGGTGGCTCCGCGGCGGCCGGGAGGCCTCCCGCCAGAGCCACCGCGCCCGGGGCAAACGCGACGACCACGGACCCGCCCGCCTCGACCGAGGCCCGCAGCTCCGCCTCGCTCACCCCGGCCGGCACGTCCGCCTCGGCCAGGAACGGCTCCCCCGGCCGAAGGTCGCCCACCCACTGGGCCAGGTCCTCGACCCCGCGGGACACCCGAACCACCGCCCCGGCCAGGGGAACCGCTGCCGACACCCCCACCCGGGCTCGCCCTCCCTGGACCTTGAACGCCAGCGCGGCCCGGTCGTTGGCCTGCTGGGGCGGGCCGATGCGGTGCAGCGGATAGTAGGTCTGGGTGAAGGTCCGGGTCTCGCCCGGCGCCAGGAAGGAGAAGTCGGGCTGGTTGTCGGTGAAGACGCCGGACATGAGCTCGATGTACGGACGGTGGACGCCGCGCTCGTCCGGCTCGGTCAGGTTGCGGTCCCAGGCGTAGCCGAACTCCTGGTTCCCCCAGGTCCACTGCTTCTTCCCCGGGGCGATGTGGTGGTCGGCGACGACGACCATCCCCACCCCGGCCGCATGGTCGTACCCGCCGAAGAAGTCCTCCCGGGAGCCCAGCGCCATGAAGCTGGTGGGGACGGGGATGTTGGCGTACCAGGTGAGGTCGTCCGGCGGGCGGCCGGGCCGGGGCGCGAACTGGCGGGGGCGCTCGTCCGGCGGGACCCCCTCCCGCCCGCGCCGCCCGTAGTCCACGCCGTAGTAGGTCCCCTGGCAGCGCGGGAAGGTGGCCACGGCCCGGCGCGCGTGGTCCGCCACCTGGCGCACGTCGGGCGGGAAGAAGCTCTGGTAGTCCTCGTGGACCTCGACCGCGGCGTTGGCCCACCAGAGGAAGGTCTGGACCAGCGGGGTCCGGTTGTAGAGGCGGACCCGGAGCTCCATGCGGGCCTCGCCGGGCCGGAGGCGGACCCCGTGCATCCCCTTCAGCCGGTTCATGGGGTCGTGGTCGGAGAACCAGGCGGTGACGCTGCCGTCTGGCTGCTCCTCCAGGGCCACCTCGGTGGGGAGGAACGTCGCCGGCCGATGGTGCTGCGGCCAGTTGAGCTCCAGGCCGCCGCTGGCCCACGGCCCCGCCAGCCCCACCAGCGCCGGCTTGATCACCTCCTGCCGGTAGAGCAGGTCGCGACCGGTGGTGCGGTCGAGCAGCAGGTGGATCCGCCCGCCCAGCTCCGGGAGCACCATCACCCGGAGGAGCTCGTTCTGGAGGTGGACGGCCTGCCAGTCGCGCGGGACCGGCTCCTCGGCGATCCGATCGACGAAGGGCAGCGGGTACACCCGGCCCGAGGACCCCTGGTAGACGCGCCGGTCCAGGAACATCGGGAAGCGGGAGCCCGGCCCGGGCTCCCAGGTCGGGAGGCGGACCGGCTCCGACCAGACCTTGACCGGCCCGGTCAGCTCTGGCGGAGGGTCGGGCAGCTTCACCGCCGCCGAAGCTAGCGTCTGCACCAGGGAGGGGGAATGGCCCGGACCACGCCCGACATGGACCATTCTCTGCTATGGGTAGCCCGTGGCCAACGAGCCCCCGCGGCGGTTGCATGAGGGGTTCCCCGGTCAGCGCATCCTGGTGCTGCCCCGGCCGGTGGTGTCCTCCTGGCTCGCCGCCGACCCGCTGCTCGACCTTCTGCCCAGCGACGTGGGCCACTTCCCCCGCGCCGAGGGCCACTGGGTCGAGCGCCCGGCCGGGGTCCCGCAGCTCGTGCTCATCTACTGCGTGCAGGGCGAGGGCTGGCTCCGCCTGGAGCAGGGCTGGCGCGTCCGCCCCGGGCAGGTCCTGATCATCCCCCCGGGCACGCCACACGCCTACGGCGCCGACGCCACCTCGCCATGGACGATCTACTGGGTACACATGGCCGGCCCGAGGGCGCGTCGGGCCGGGGAGATCATCGCCGGCGAGGCGGGCTCGCCGGTGCGCCAGGTGGGGCTCGACCCCGCCCTGCCCCCGCTCTTCGAGGAGATCCTCGACCTGCTCGGCCAGGGCTACACCGCGGCGCGCCTCTCCCAGGCCTCGGCCAGCCTGGGGCTGCTCGTGGCCACCCTCGCCGCGGCGGCCGCCCGGCGGCAGGGGGCTCCCGGGGAGACCGTGGACGATCGCCTCGAGCAGGTGATCGAGACCATGCACCGCCGGCTGGGCGATCGGCTCTCGGTGGGCGAGCTGGCGGTGGAGGCCCGCCTCTCGCCGTCCTACCTGGCCGTCGCCTTCAAGCGCAAGACCGGCTTCGCGATCCTCGACTTCTTCATCCGCCTCAAGATGCAACGGGCCTGCCTCCTGCTCGACTCCACCGGACTGCCGGTGAAGGCGATCGCCGCCGACCTGGGCTTCGACGACCCGCTCTACTTCTCCCGCTGCTTCCACCGGGTGCACGAGTGCTCCCCCACCCAGTACCGGGCCGCGCGGAAGGGGTGACCGAGCCAGGCCCGAGCTGGCCACCTCGCCCCTCCCGCCCTTCCTCCCCTCCCCTCGGAGCGCGAGCCAGACGCCGAGCCGGGCGAGCAGCCAGCGCCGGCCCCCCCGGCCCTCCGCTCCGCCGCCTGGGACCCGATCCTGGCCGGAAGACCACGTCGCCCGGGAGCGGCGCCGGGTTGGCGCGGGCCCGCTCTCCGAGCGCCCGGGCACGCGCATCGCCCTCTGCTCGGACCACGCCGAGACGGCCGAGGAGCGGTGGGCCAGCGACCCGGGCGTGCGCGCCTCCCCGGCGCGAGCGGCGCAGCCGGGCGGACCCACTTCGGCGATGGATGTCGACGGGCGAGCGGGACGAGCCCCGGGCCGGGCCTGCACCTCCTCCGCTCCATGCCTAGCTTCCGGGCGAAGAGGAGGTGCTCGCAGTGGAGAAGCTTCTGAAGAGTTCGCGGGTCCGTTGGGGCCCGCCGGTCGCCGGGGCGCTCGTCGCCATCGCCGCGGCCTTCGTGCTGTGCGCGTTCGGGGCGGCGTTCGGCGCGGCCTCCCAGTCGCCCACCTCGGGGCTGGCGGTGCTGTCCGGGGCTTGGCTGGTGCTGACCCCGCTCGCCTCGGTGCTGCTGGGGACGGTGATCGCCTCGGCGCTGGACCGCCGGCGCCGAGCCTACCTGAACGGCCTGTTGGTGTGGTCGATCTGCGTCGCCTACGCGGCGCTCTTGCTGGCTGCCAGCGCCGGGTTCCGCGCCCAGGCGGAATGGACACAGGGAACCATGCCGGGGCTCTGGGGGCTGGCCGCGTGCCTGGGCCTCGTCGGGGCGCTCATCGGGGCGCCCATCGGCAGGATCCTCGCCGGACGCAGGGGGGCCATCGAGATGACCGGACGCCCGGAGATCGGGCAGGAGACGGCGGGGCAGGAGGGGGCACCGGCCGCGGCGGCGAGGCCGGGCACCCGCCCGGCGGCGCCGGCTGGCGAGCCGGCCTCGATGCGGCACTGAGGGCCGTCGCGGCCCTCGCGGCGCGAGGTGGGCGCCTGGGGGCGAGGCCTCTCGGCCCGCCCCCAGGCCTCTGGCCCGGACGGGACGCCGCCCCGATCCATCGGGCTTGGTGGGGCATCGGGGTGGCGTTACGCACGCCCCGTGGCTCCTCGCGCGCGCGGGGCGACCCTCGAGGCGGCAGCCGCGCCCGTCGGCCGCCGTTCCCGGCCGGCCACCTCCGGCTGCATCGGGGCGGCCTCCGCGGCGACGGACGGATGCTCGCCTGGCTCTGTTGGAGGCGGCCCGGCGCGCCAGCGCCGACGAGGTCGAGGAGGCGCGGAGGAGACATGAGCCGGGCCCAGGAGCGGTGTCAGATCGGAGCTGCGGCATGCCCATCGAGACGGGCCCCCACTGCCGCCACTGCGTGGATGCTGCCGGGAGAGGGGCTGGCGCGGGAGGAGGCGGAGGAGAAGACCCGGGCGTGCATGCGCGGCCTGCCGGCCTGGCGCGGTCACCCCGGGCTCGCCTGAGCCCGAGGCGCGGACCCTATCCCTCCGACCGGCGGAACAGGTCCACCACCGCGCCGGTCCGCCCCGCGGTCCGCGCCCGGCCGCGGGCCCACTCGCGCAGCGCCTTGATCTGCTCCTCGTAGGTCTTGAAGAGCGGCACCACGTCGTGAGCCACCCGGCGAAGGTCGGCGGTCTCCACGTCGCGGGAGAGCGCGTAGGCGCGGTGCAGCGCGCCCACCACCACCTGCTCCAGCTCGGCGCCGGAGTAGTCGGCGCACTGCTCGGCGATGGCGGCCACGTCCAGCCGGGCCGGGTCCCGCCCCCGCCGGCGCAGGTGGAGCTCGACGATCTCCCGTCGGGCCTCGAGGTCGGGGAGGTCCACGAAGAAGAGCTCGTCGAAGCGGCCGCGCCTCAGGAGCTCGGGCGGGAGCCGCGACACGTCGTTGGCCGTGGCCACCACGAAGACCGGCCCTCGCCGCTCCTGCAGCCAGGTGGAGAAGGCGCCCAGGAGCCGCGCCGCCCGCGGGTCGCCGCCCTCGCCGGGCGAGCTCCCCGCGAACCCCTTCTCGATCTCGTCCACCCACAAGGCCACCGGGGCCAGCGCCTCGGCCGCCTCCAGGGCGCGCGCCATCCCCTCCTCGGCCCCGGCCCGCGAGCCCAGCACCCGGGGCAGGTCCAGCCGGAGCACGGGCACGCCCAGCCGGGCGGCGGCGGCCTTGGCGGCCAGCGACTTCCCGCAGCCCTGCACGCCCACCAGCAGCACGCCGCGTGGCGGGGGCAGCCCGAAGCGGGAGGCGTCGGGGTCGAAGGCCAGGGCCCGCTCCTCCATCCAGGCCTTGAAGGTCCCCAGCCCGCCCACGTCCTCGGGGCGGTCGGGCGAGTCCACCAGCTCCAGCCCCAGGTCGGTGGCCAGCAGCCGGCTCTTGTCCGCCGCCACCACCGCGGCGCCCTCGGCCCCCAGCGCGGGGTCGCGGCGGAGGGCGCGGGTGAAGGCGCGCCGGGCCTGCGGCTCGGTCAGCCCCCGCGAGGCCACCACCAGCCGGTGGCGCGCCTCGGCGGAGGGCGGAGGGGTCCCCGGGCCCGCGGCGGCATGGGCCGCGTCGAGGATCGAGGCCAGCTCGGCGTCGTCCGGCAGCGGCAGGCGCAGCACGGCGGTGTCTCCGGCGAGCCCTTCCGGCAACGCCAGGCGCGGCGCCACCACCACCAGGCAGCGCCCCTCGGCGGCATAGCGGGGGGCCAGATCGCGGAGCTTCCGGGCGGTGGCCGGCTCCGCCAGCGCCTGGTGGAAGTCGAGGGCCACGCCCAGGCAGGGCGCCGGCACGGCCAGCAGCGCCTCGAGGAAGGCAGCCGGATCCCGGGCCTTGGGCGCGAAGGGGTCCAGGCCCCGGTGCGACGACCAGACGCCGGCGCGGGCGTCGAAGGCGGCTGCGGCCGCCTGGCAGAGGCCGATGGCCCGCTCCTCCTCCTGGGTGACCAGGTAGACGACCGGCGTCCCGGCCGACCACAGCTCCGCGATCTCGGCCGGAACGTTCACGTCCCCTCCGAGTCGGCGGTGGAGCGCATGGCCTCCTCGAAGGAGGTCACGCCGGCGGCCACCTTGCGGACGGCGTGGTCGCGCAGGCCCCGGAGCCCGTCCTGCCGTGCGGTCCGGCGCAGCACCTCGGGGGTGGCCCCCTCGGCCACCAGGTGGCGGAACCGGGAGTTCACCCCCAGGACCTCGAAGATGCCGCTGCGCCCGTAGTAGCCGGTATGGCGGCACTTGTTGCACCCCTGGCCGCGGCGGGCCAGCAGCCGTCCGGCGTGGTCCTCCGGGTGGGGCACGCCCAGCGCCGCCACCTCGTCGGCGGTGAGGGGTACGTCCTGGGCGCAGGCCGGGCAGACCTGGCGCACCAGCCGCTGGGCCGCCACGCCCGTGAGGGTGGCGGCGATGAGGAAGCTGGGCACGCCCAGGTCGCGGAGGCGGGCCACCGCGCTCACCGTGTCGTTGGTGTGCAGGGTGGTGAGCACCAGGTGGCCGGTGAGCGCCGCCTGCACCGCCTGGGTGGCGGTCTCGCCGTCGCGCACCTCCCCCACCATGATCACGTCCGGATCCTGGCGCAGCACGTGGCGCAGGGCCTCGGCGAAGCCGGTCCCGGTCTTGGGGTTGGCGGCGATCTGGTTGAACTCCTCGTGGACCATCTCGATGGGGTCCTCGATGGTGACCACGTTCACCTCGGGCGAGGTGAGCGCCTGGAGCGCCGAGTAGAGGGTGGTGGTCTTGCCGCTGCCGGTGGGACCGGTCACCACCACCAGCCCGTGCGGCCGCAGGAGCCAGCGCTCGAAGGTGTCGCGCTCGTCGGACAAGAAGCCCAGCTCGGACAGGTCCCGCACCAGCACGTTGGGGTCCAGCACCCGCACCACCACCTTGTCACCGAAGGTGGTGGGCATGGTGGAGACGCGCAGCTCCATCTCGGCGTCGCCCCGGGCGGTGCGGATGCGCCCGTCCTGGGGCCGCTTCAGGGCGATGTCCAGCCGGCTCATGATCTTGAAGCGGTTGGCGATCGCCCCGTGCACGGCCTTGGGGATGCGGTGGATGGGGTGGAGCACTCCGTCGATCCGCATGCGGATGAGCGACTCCTCCCGGCGCGGCTCGATGTGGATGTCGCTGGCCCGCTGCTCGAAGGCGTAGTGGAGCAGGTACTCGACGGCCGCGATCACCGGCTCGGAGGAGGCCTCCAGCGCCTCGATGCCGGAGAGGTTGACGAACTGCTCCAGGTTGCCGACGTCGGGGGCGACGTTCTCCTCCAGCTGAACCCGCGCCTGGGAGATCTGCTGGCGGAAGCCGTAGACCTCGGCGATGGCCCGGTGGATATCGGTGGGCGAAGCCAGCACCGGCTGCACCTCGCCTCCGGTCAGCCCGCGCAGGTTCTCGAAGAGCTCGCGGTCGAAGGGGTTGGTGGCCGCGAACAGCAGCGTCCCGTTGCGCCGCTCCAGAGGGAGGACGCCGTGCTTGCGGGCGAAGGGGCGAGAGAGGGTCCGGGTGATGAGCTGCGGGTCCAGCTTGAGCGGGTCGATCTTCCGGTAGGGGATGCCCACCGCCTGGGCCACCGCTTGGGTGACCCGGTCCTCGTCCACCACCTCGCCCTCCCGCCGGGCGTCGGTGAAGGCGAAGGAAGCCAGCACCTCGACCGGGGTGAGCTCGGCCCGGCGCAGCCCCCGGCCGCCGCCGCCGCGGGCCAGGGTCTCGCGCAGCAGGCGGGCGCGCTGCATCCCCTCCCGGGCGAAGGCGGTCCGACGCGCGTCGTCGGTGAGGATCCCGTGCTTGGTCAGGATCTCCGCCACGAACTCGAGCGTGTAGTCCGTGGCGCGTTGCGTGGGACCCGGCACGATCGGTGAGTCTACCCGACCCCCAGCGGCTCCGCGACCTGGCGACGGCGGGGCGAACATCCCGGGACCGAGCGGCGGCATGTGGGGAGAAGGGCGCCTCCCGCCCCGATCTCGGTCGAAGGGGGCGGAGGTCAGGGCCGGCGGCCGCCCCTGGCACCTCATGGGCCTCGGCCCTGCGCGGGCCGGTGGTGGAGGCGATGACGGGCAGGGCCATCGCCGGCGGCAGACCTCCCCACCGCCTGCAGGAGCCAGGGGAGCGAGGTGGCCGGGAAGGCGAAGGGGCCGCCGCATCCGAGGAGCAGCGCCCGGCAGGCGGGCCCTGGCGGCGATCGGAAGCCCGCTCCCGCTCCTCGAGCCGCGGCCGGCGCGGGCTGTCCGGGCCGAGGTCGCACCACTCCCGCACCATCTCGCGGAGGCGGGCGGCCGGGCGCGCGGTTCCGTGATCGAGGCCGAGGGAGACGGTGCAGCACCCGCCGCCGGCGCAGGAGCGACCCGTCGTCGTGGAGCTCAGCCTCCCCGGGCCCGACGGCCGGCGCGGCGCCTGCCCTTCTCGGCCCGTCCCCGCCCGTTCGGGGGGAGAGGTCCCCGCAGCCGGTCCTTCTCCTGCTGGTAGAGCTTCATCGCGTCCCGGAGCACCTGCAGCGCCTCGGACCTCCCCTGGGGCGCCGAGACCAGGACCTTCTTGTGCTCGAGCGCCTTGTAGTCCTGGAAGAAGCGCTGCAGCTCCCGCAGGCGGTGGGGTGGCAGCTCGGAGACGTCGGAGTAGTCGGCGTAGTTGGGGTCGTCAGCGTGGACGGCGATGAGCTTGTCGTCCTCGCCCTTGTCATCCCGCATCATCATCACCCCGATGACCTTGGCCTGCATGATGGCCAGCGGCTGGATGGGCTCCTGGCAGAGCACCAGGATGTCCAGCGGGTCGCCGTCGTCGCAGTAGGTCCGGGGTACGAAGCCGTAGTTGGCGGGGTAGTGCACCGCCGAGAACAGCACCCGGTCGACCAGCAGGAGCCCCGACCGCTTGTCCAGCTCGTACTTCACCTTCGAGCCGGTGGGGATCTCGATGATGGCCGGGATCAGCTCCTCGACGAAGCGGGGGAGCGCGACGTCGTGCCAGGGGTGGTAGGCCACACGCTCTCCTTGCCCGCGGCCTAGATTCCGCCGCCGTTCGCGAAGCGCACCTCCCGGGCCTCGGCCTGGGTGATGCGGCTGCCGGGCGGCACGCTCTGGGTGACCCAGACGTTGCCGCCGATGGACGAGCCCTTGCCGATCACGATGCGCCCCAGGATGGTGGCGCCGGCGTAGACGACCACGTCGTCCTCGACGATGGGGTGTCGGTCGATGCCCTTGATGGGCGTCCCGTGCTCGTCGAGGGGGAAGCTCTTTGCACCCAGGGTGACCCCCTGGTAGAGCCGGACGTTCCGGCCGATGACCGCCGTCTCTCCGATGACCACCCCGGTCCCATGATCGATGAAGAACCGCTCGCCGATGCGCGCACCGGGGTGGATGTCGATCCCGGTGATGGCGTGGGCGTGCTCGGTGATGATGCGGGGGATGAGCGGGACGCCGTTCAGGTGCAGGGCGTGGGCGATCCGCTGCGTGGTGACGGCGAGGATCCCCGGGTAGGCGAAGATGGCCTCGTCCCGGCTCTTCAGGGCCGGGTCGCCCTCGTAGGCCGCCTCCACGTCGGAGGAGCACAGCCGCCGGATCTCGGGCAGGGCTGCCAGGAAGGCCTTGGTGATGGCCGACGCCGCCCGGACGCAATGGACGCAGGTGGCGGGGTCGTGCCGCTCGGTGAAGGCGATGCCCCGGCACACCTGCTCCTCCAGCGTGCGCAGGGCGCGCGCCAGGGTGTTGCCCACGAAGTAGTGCAGGCTCTCGTCGTGAAGATCGCTGGTCCCGAAGTAACCGGGGAACAGCACCGCGCGCAGGTCCTCCACCAGCCCCTGGATCGCCTCCCGGGAGGGCAAGGTCGCCCTCCCTTCCGGCGCGAACGTCGGGTGGGAGGCGCGGCACAGCTCGTCCACCACCGGAGCCAGCGCGACCTCGTCGATGGGCAGCCGTGCCCGGGACGCCTCGTCCACGATATCGCCTCCGCGACAGTCCCCGCCCCGTGGGCAACATAAGGACACCATCGGCGCGCCGCCCGCAAGTAGGCGGGCTCGGTCAGCCCACCGCGGGATCGTCGCCGGTCTCCGGGTCGGAGGCCAGGGCGGCGTCGATCTCCGCCTCGGTGGCCTCCTCCGGCCCGGGCGCGACCTCCCCCGCCCCCTCGGCACCGGGCGGGTGGAAGAACTCGTGCACCGCCCGGGCCTGCACCTCGCCGAAGCCTTCCACCTCCGCCAGCTTCTCCACCGAGGCCTCCCGCACGCTCCTCAACGACCCGAAGTGGCGCAGCAGGGATCGCTTCCTCCCCTCGCCGATGCCGGGGATCTCCTCCAGCACGCTCTGGAAGTTCCGTTCCCGCCTGAGCTTTCGGTGGAAGGTGATGGCGAAGCGATGCGCCTCGTCCCGCAGCCGCGCCAAGAGGAACAGCTCGGCGGAGTTCTGGCGGAGCACCACCGGGTCCTTGCGGCCGGGGAGGAAGACCCGCTCGGCGCTGCGGGCCACCTCGGGCACGAACCCCTTCTCCGCGGCCTCGGCGGCCTCGGCCAGCGCCGCCGTCCGCCGCGGCCGCGCCGCCCGCCGCCCCACCACCCGCGCCGTCCCCCACGCGCCGGCGTCGAGGACCCGGGCCTTGGCCAGCCCCACCATCTCCACGTAGGGCACGCCCTCGTTGCCGGGCGAGGGCTTCACCGGAACGCCCAGGTCTCGGGCCGCCGCCAGGGCGGCGTTGAGCTGCCCCTTCCCACCGTCGATGACCAGGAGATCGGGGAACTGCCCCTCGCCGAGCGCCCGCTTGAGGCGCCGCCCGATCACCTCGTAGAGCATGGCGAAGTCGTCCTGCGCCGACACGCCCTTGACCTTGTAGCGGCGGTAGCCGGCCTTGTCCGGCTCGCCGTCCTTCATGGACACCCCCGAGCCGACCGCCAGCGCGCCCTGGAAGGTGGAGATGTCGTAGCCCTCCACCCACCGCGGCAGGCGCGACAGGTGAAGGGCCCGCATCAGCGCCGCCAGCGCCTGCTCCCGGCGCTCGTCGTGCTCCTGCCAGGACCGGAACCCCTGCTCGGCGTTCCGGGCAGCCACCTCCAGGAGGTCGGCCTTGGCGCCGCGCTGGGGGGTGAGCAGCCGCACCCGCCGGCCGCGTCGCTCCGACAGGACCTCGGCCAGGGCCTGGGCCTCGGTGGGCTCGATGGGCACGAGCACTTCGTCGGGCGCCGCGTGCTGCTCGTAGAAGAGGGAGAGGAAGGAGGAGAGGATCTCCTCGGCGGGGAACTCCTGGCCACGGAAGGGAAAGCGCAGGGAGTCCTGCAGCTTCCCCGCGCGCACCGAGAGCACCTGCACCACCAGGTCCGGTCCTTCGCGGTAGAGACCCACCACGTCGCGGTCGGCGCGGTCGGTGAAGAGCACCCGCTGCTTCTCCAGGCTCCTCTCCACCGCCTGCAGCTGGTCGCGGACCCGCGCCGCCTCCTCGAAGCGGAGCCCCCCCGCCGCCTCCTCCATGCGCGCCCGGAGGCGGTCGGTGAGCTCGCTCTCCTGCCCCTCCAGGAAGGCGACCGCGTCCTCCACCGACCGCCGGTACTCCTCGGCGGGGACCTCGTAGACGCAGGGGGCGGGGCAGCGGCCGATCTGGTGGAGGATGCAGGGGCGCTTGCGGTGGGTGAAGACGTGATCGTTGCAGGTCCGGAGCTGGAAGTGCCGGTTGACGACCCGGAGCGTCTCCCGGATGGACGAGGCCGAGGAGTAGGGGCCGAAGTAGCGCGCCCCGGCATGCCGCGGCTCGCGCGCCCGCCGCACCTCCAGCCGCGGGTAGGGGTGCCGCTGGTCGAGCCGCAGCACGATGAAGTCCTTGTCGTCCCGCAGCCGCACGTTGAAGCGAGGCTTGTGCTTCTTGATGAGCTCGTTCTCGAGGAGCACCGCCTCCTTCTCGGAGCGGGTGACGATGACCTCGATGTCGCCCAGCAGGCCCTCGAGCAGCGGCACGAAGAGCCGGTCGTCGCCTCTCCCGGCGTCGAAGTAGGAGCGGACCCGGGAGCGAAGGCTCGCCGCCTTGCCCACGTAGACCACCTCCCCGGCCCGGTCCTTCATGAGGTAGCAGCCGGGCGCGGCGGGAAGCGCGTCGAGGGTCTGGCGGAGGGCGGCGTCCATCGGGGATGGTCTATCTCATTGCCCACCCGGCCGGGTCGTGCAACGTCTCCCCTGGTCCGGCGTGCCCCGCGCCCCGGTGGGCTACCGACGGCGCCGCCGCTGCGGCGGCCGGCGAGCGCCGGAGAGCCGTCCGGCGGCAGCCGCGCCTGACAGCGCCCCGCTGCCCAGCACGCCCTTCCTGCCGGCTGCCCTGGTCGGCAGCCCCAGCCCGGCCTCCTTGAGCGCCAGGATCCGGTCGCGGAGCTGGGCGGCCTTCTCGAACTCCAGCGCGCGGGCCGCCTCTTTCATCTCGGCCTCGAGCGCGGCCACCATCTCCGGGATCTGCTCCGGCCTGTATTCCGCCCCCTCCTCGGCGGCGAGCGGCACGGTGAGGTAGTCGGCCTCGACCACCGCCATGTGGAGGTCGCTGATGTTGCGGCGCACCGTCTGCGGCGTGATCCCGTTCTCGGCGTTGAAGCGCGCCTGGATCTCCCGCCGGCGGGCCGTCTCCTCCATGGCCTTCCTCATCGAGGCGGTGACCGTCTCGGCGTAGAGGATCACCCGGCCGTTCACGTTGCGCGCCGCGCGGCCGATGGTCTGGATGAGGGAGACCTGGCTGCGCAGGAAGCCCTCCTTGTCCGCGTCCAGCACCGCCACCAGCGAGACCTCGGGGATGTCCAGCCCCTCGCGCAGCAGGTTGATGCCGATGAGAACGTCGAACTCGCCTCGCCGCAGGTCGCGGATGAGCGCACTCCGCTCCAGGGTCTCGATGTCCGAGTGGAGGTAGCGGCAGCGCACCCCCACGTCGGTGAAGTACTCGGTGAGGTCCTCGGCCATCCGCTTGGTGAGCGTGGTCACCAGCACCCGCTCGCCCGCCTCGGCCCGCCGGCGCACCTCGCCCAGCAGGTCGTCCACCTGGGTGCCGGCGGGCCGGACCTCCACCTCCGGATCGACCAGGCCGGTGGGGCGGATGATCTGCTCGACGACCACCCCCTGGCTCCGCTGCAGCTCGTACTCGGCCGGGGTGGCGGACACGTACACCGCCTGGTTGACCAGCCGCTCGAACTCCTCGAAACGGAGCGGCCGGTTGTCCAGGGCCGAGGGGAGCCGGAACCCGTACTCGACCAGGGTCTCCTTGCGGGAGCGGTCGCCCCGGTACATGGCCCCGATCTGCGGCACCGTCTGGTGCGACTCGTCGATGACCAGCAGGAAGCGGCGGGGGAAGTAGTCGATGAGGCAGGGCGGCGGGTCGCCCGCCTTCCGCCCCGAGAGCCAGCGCGAGTAGTTCTCGATGCCAGGGCAGAATCCCATCTGCTCCAGCATCTCCAGGTCGAACATGGTCCGCTGCTCCAGCCGCTGCGCCTCCAGGAGCTTCTCGGCGCCGCGCAGCTCCTGCAGCCGCTCCCGGAGCTCCTCGCGGATCCCGGAGATGGCGCGGGCCCGGGTCTCGGGCGCGGACACGTAGTGGCTGTTGGGGAAGATGGCCACCTTGTCCAGCTCGGCCAGGGTGGCTCCGCGGAGCGGATCGAACTCGTGGATGGCCTCGACCGTGTCGCCGAAGAACTCGATGCGGACCGCCCGCTCCTCCTCGTAGGGCGGGAAGACCTCGATGGTATCGCCCCGGACCCGGAAGGTGCCGCGGTGGAAGTCGAGGTCGTTCCGCTCGTACTGGATGTCGATGAGGGAGCGGATGAAGCGATCCCGGAGGAACTCCTGGCCCTTCTCCAGCTGCTGCAGGAGGCCGTAGTAGGCCTCGGCGGTGCCCAGGCCGTAGATGCAGGAGACCGAGGCCACGATGAGCACGTCGTTCCGGGTGAGGAGCGCGTGGGTGGCCGCATGCCGCATGCGGTCGATCTCGTCGTTGATGGAGGAGTCCTTCTCGATGTAGGTGTCGGTCGAGGGGACGTACGCCTCCGGCTGGTAGTAGTCGTAGTAGGAGACGAAGTAGTGGACTGCGGCGGTGGGGAAGAGCTCCTTGAACTCGCCGTAGAGCTGGGCGGCCAGCGTCTTGTTGTGGGCGATGACCAGGGTGGGCCGCTGCACCCGCGCCACCACGTTGGCGACGGTGAAGGTCTTGCCCGACCCGGTCACCCCCAGGAGCACCTGGTGCCGATCGCCCCGCCCGATGGCCTCCGTCAGCTCGGCGATGGCCCTCGGCTGGTCGCCGGTGGGCTGGAAGTCGCTCTTCAGGTCGAAGCTCACTTGCCAAGTTTAGCGCCCGCCCCTGACGCGTTCATCGCCCGCGATCGAGGCTCGCCCCCCTCGGCGGCGTGCGGCGGCGGCCCCGGGGCCGTGCCGGGGAAGACGAGCATGGTGTCTCGCCCCGGGATCGGGCACCATCAGGCCATGGCCCGCGTGCGCGCCGGGATCTGTGGTGCGGTGGGGGCGGTCTTGGCCGTGGCCTGCGCGACGCCGCGGCCCGCAGCCCTGGTGAAGGTGGGTGCGGAGGACCTGGGCGCGCCTGTCCCGGGGCTGGACGTGTGCGACCGCCACTCCCCGGGGGTGCTCCAGCTCGACCCCGCGCGCCCGCTCACCCTCTTCGTCCACGGCTGCAAGGACTCGGGCGGGCGTTTCCGCGACCTGGCCCAGGTGTTCGAGGCCCACGGCCAGCAGACCGCCTGCTTCAACTACGACCACCGCGACAGCCTCGACCGGAGCGCCGGCGAGCTGGTGACCGTGCTGGAGGCGCTCAAGGCGCGCCTGCCGCCGGGGCGCATCACCGTCGTGGCCCACAGCCAGGGCGGGCTGGTCGCCCGCAGGGCCCTCATCCGCGAGCGCCCCGACGCGGTCCGGGAGGGAGACGGGTTCACCTACCGCCTCACGACCATCTCCGCCCCGTTCGCGGGGATCCGCGCCTCCGCGGACTGCGGAAAGACCTGGCTCCACGTGCTCACCCTGGGGGTGACGGTCGCCGTTTGCCAGCTCGTCGCCGGCAGCAACTGGTCGGAGATCCCCCCCGGCTCCGCCTTCACCACCCACCCCGGCACCCTGCTCCCCGAGGTGCGGGAGGTGCTGGAGGTGACCACCGACGAGCGCGACGCCTGCCTGGAGCGGGCCGGGGACGGCTCCTGCCGGCGGCGGGACTTCGTCTTCGGCCTCGACGAGCAACGCAACCCGGCCGTCGAGAGCGACCCTCGCCTGTGGCGATCGGAGGTCTCCGCCGGCCACGTGGAGATCGTCGGCGGCGCCGGGGTGACGCCCCGGAAGCTGGTCGCGGTGCTCCAGGAGCAGGGCGTCCTGGCCCGGACGCCCCCGGGGAGGCGCGAGGAGATCGCCGCCCTGCTCCGCCGTCTCTTCGGCGCGGTGGCGGACGCGCGCTGAGATGCACCGCGCCTTCACGGCCGGCGCGGAGCGGGCGACCACGCCGCCGAGGGCCCGGCGGTGGAGGACACGCGGGCGGCTCCAGCGCGCCAGGCGATGGGGAGCGCGCCCCTTGGTCCACCCCGGCCGCGGCCCGCCGAGGCGGGGCAACGGGCCGGGCACGGTGCAGGACCGTTGGCGCCGGCCTAGAGGTGGCGGGCGTAGGCCAGGCTGCGCGAGCGGATGGCACGGTCGCAGGTCCGCTCGGCCTCCTCCGCCAGCCTGCGCTCGTCCACGCGTGCGAGCCGCCCCTCGGCGAACACCACCTCGCCGCCGACCATGGTGAGGTGCACCGGCCCGACCACGCCGGCCCGGGCCAGCAGGTTGGCCGGATCGTGGAGGGCGCCGGCCAGCTCCAGCCGGTCGGCGTCCACCAGGAAGAGATCGGCCGCCTTGCCCACCTCGAGCGACCCCAGGTCCGGCCGGCCCAGGAGGTCGGCCCCGCCGGCGCAGGCGATCTTGAGCAGCTGGTAGGGCGTGGGGCAGCCACCCCGCTGCTTGGCGTGGAAGGCCTGCATCAGGTACGCCATGCGCAGGCTGTCCAGCAGGTTCGAGCTGTCGTTGGTGGCGGAGCCGTCGCAGCCCAGGCCCAGGCGCACGCCGGCCCCGGCGAGCGCCGGGATGTCGAGGATGGGGAAGCCGCCCAGCGTCGCCGGCGCCGGGCAATGGGAGAGGCCGGTCCGGGTCCGGGCCAGCGTGCGGTGCTCCTCCGGCGTCAGCTCCCAGCCGTGCGCCACCCAGACATCGGGCCCGACGAAGCCGAGCTCCTCGCACCACTCCAGGGTTCGCTTCCCCCAGCGCCGCAGCATGGACCCGTTCTCGCCCTCGCCCAGGTGCGTGTGGAGATGGACTCCGCGAGACCGGGCCAGCGCCAGCGAGGCCCGGAAGGTCTCCCGCTCGCAGTTGATGGGCTGGCAGGGCGCGACCGCGATCCGGCGCATGCTGAAGGGGGCGGGGTCGTGGAACTGGGCGATGAGCCGCTCGCAGTCGGCCAGGAACTCGTCGGTGCTCTCCAGCATCTCGTCGGGGATGGTGCTCCCCTCGCGCATGGGCAGGGTGTTGGCGCCGCGTCCGGCGTGGTAGCGGATGCCGAGCAGCGCGGCCGCCTCCATCTGCCGGTCGACCAGCGCCTTCCCGGCGTGGCGGGGAAAGCAGTACTGGTGGTCGAAGGCGCAGGTGCAGCCGTGCTTGAGCAGGTCGCCCATCGCCACCAGCGACGAGTAGAAGATGACGTCGGCGTCGACAAGCTGGAAGATCGGGTAGATGCGGGTGATCCAGTCCATCACCGAGAGGCTGGGATAGTCCACCGCCAGGAGGTTGCGGACCAAGGTCTGGAAGAAGTGGTGGTGGGTGTTGACCAGCCCCGGGTAGATCAGCTTCCCGCGGGCGTCGAGGGTCTCGGTGCCGTCCACCGGCAGGCCCCGGCCGATGGCGGTGATGGCCTGGCCCTCGACGGCGATGTCGGCGTCGCGGAAGACGCGGTCCTGGCCGTCGCAGGTCACGATGGCCAGCGCGTTGCGGAGGACCAGCCTGCGTGGCATCGCTTCGGCCTCGGGCCGCGGGAGCCTGCCACTTCAGCATGTCGGCCGCGAGGGCGCAACGTGCCGCCGGCCATCGCACCCTCAGCCGATCCGGCGCAGCCCGTCGGCCACGGCCAGGCAGATGTTCTCCACCAGGTCCTGGCGCGCGTTGACCGCGTAGCGCCCCGGCGCCAGGCGGTAGTTCTCCCGCTGGAGGCGGACGGGACTGGCGTCGGGCAAGAGCCCGACCAGGTCGGGCAGCACCTTGTCCCGCAGGCGGAGCGCGGTGTCGACCGCCAGGATGGCGAGGTGCGGTCGCAGCGCCTCGGTGCGGGCCAGGAACGCGCGCAGAACCTGGCGCGACACGTGCTTGGGAGGGGACGACTTGAGCTCCAGGTAGACCAGCTTCCCCTCGATCGCGGCCACCACGTCCAGGTCGCCCCCCACGCCCCGCTCCCCGGTGCGGACCCCGGTCTCGACCTCGGCGACCAGCCGGCCGGCGAGCTGCCGTCCCACCCACCACTCCAGCACGCCCCCGAAGCTCCTCGCCGGGTGGACGAGCCGGATTCGTCCGCGCCCCGCGGCCTCGGCCAGCCCCAGTCCCACCAGCTCCAGCGCCATCGCCCGCGCCGCCGCCGCCGAGAGGTAGCGGGTGGCATCCGCAGGCCTGAACGGACCCGCCGCCAGGATCGCACCCCGCAGGAAGAGCCGGAAGGCGTAGTGGCCCAGCCGCTCGGACAGCCGGTCCAGCGCGGCCCGCGGGAGATCGGAAGGGAACGGCAGGTCGGGCGTGCCGGGACGCGGCGAGAGCCCACGCCGGACCAGCATGGCGATGGGCTCCGGCGGCCGCCCCGGCCAGCGCACTCCTGGGGAGGGCGGCGCGCGCCGCGCGGCCTCCACTTCCAGCTCCCGCGCGGTCCGGCGCAGGGTCACGTGGCGACGATAGCACCGCCCTCCTCCATCGATGGCTCCTCACCGGAGCGCGAGCCGCCCTCGCCCCCAAGCCCGACACGTCACCGGCGCCGGCGATGGTCCGCACCGCCAGGAGACCGAGCCAACTGCCCTGCCGGCGCCGAGCGGGGTTCTCGACCGGCCTCGTGGAAGGGCAGGCGGTGCCCAGGTGCCGGGCTCCTTCCGTCCCTGCGAGGTCTGCACCCTGGAGCGGCGGTCCGGATCGGGCAGCGCCGGCCCGACCCCCAATCGCCCGGACGGTGACCGCTAGAGCGCACGTCCCCGGAGCGCCAGCTCGCCCCGAAACCGCTCCAGCGTGTCCTGGAGCTCCTCGAGCAGCGCGCCCTGGGACTCGGGCCTGGCCCGAGCCAGCTCGTCGAGCAGGCGGTACAGCTCGCCCCGGAGCAGGTCCAAGGTCAGGGTCACCTCGTCCTCCCTCTCCTCGCCCGCTTCGCAGCCGCTGGCCGGAGTCGTCGCGCGTTCCATCGTCCAGGAGATCCCACCGGCGCCTGTTCGTTACCTCCGGCACCCATCGAGGCCTGCCCCGCCGGGAGGGTTCGCCCGGCGCTCACCGGCCCGAGACGTCGACCGGCGACACCACCACGTCCCCGGCCGCCTCGTTTCCCACCTGGCCGCGGTCGTTGGCGCCCCAGCAGAGCACGCCGCCCTCGCCGGTGAGCGCGCACTCGTGCTGGTACCCGGCGGCGAGGCCCTGCACGGCGGTGAGGGAGAGCGTGTTCTCGCCCCGCGGCGTGGCCGGGAGGCCCAGCTCGCTCGAGGCGTTGCTCCCGAAGCAGAGCGGCCCCGGGCCGCCCTGGGCGAAGGTGCAGGTGTCGGCGCTCCCCGCGGCGACGCCGGTGGGGTGGAGGGTCCCCAGGTCGAGCGCCAGGGCGGTGGGTTGTACCGCGGGGGTGTCCGCGCCCAGCGCCACCTGTCCGCTCCCGTTGTCCCCCCAGCAGGAGAGCAGCTGTGCACCGGCGGCGCCGGTCACGGCGCAGGAGTGGGCCGCGCCCGCGGCCACGGCGGTGGCGCCGGAGGCGATCGCCTGCTGCGGGGTGGCGGTGGGCTGGCTGCCACCGTCGCCCAGCTGCCCTGCCGCATCCGCTCCCCAGCAGAGGACGGCGCCCGACACCACCGCGCAGGTGTGCCGGTCGCCGGCGGCCACGGCGGTGGCGCCGTTTCCTAGCCCGGGCACCGGGGCCGGCGCCGGCCGCGAGACCTGGAGCAGGCCGCCCCCGAGCTGCCCGGACTCGTCGGCGCCCCAGCACCACACGGCCCCCCCGGAGAGCGCGCAGGTGTGGCCGTAGTAGGTCGCCGAGGTGCCGGCGTTCTCCCCTCCCCCGGCGGTGAGCGCGGTCACGCCGGAGACCCCGGGCACTTGCCCGGGCCTGGTCGGATCGGCGCGAGACAGGTCGCCCAGCTCCCCGACGGTGTTGTCGCCCCAGCAGTACGCCAGGCCACCCACGGCAGCGCAGGTGTGCACGTACCCCGCCGCCACCGCGCTGGCCGGCCCGGGCAGGGGGACCAGGACCGGCGTCGGGCGGTCGGTGGTGGACCCGTCCCCGAGCTGGCCGTGCTCGTTCGCCCCCCAGCAGGCCACCGCGCCATCCGTCAGCAGGGCGCAGCTGTGGGCGAACCCCGCGGTCACGGCCGTCGCCCGCTGGCAGGTGGCGCCGCTGCGCAGGAACCCGGGCTGGCAGGCCAGGCCGCAGGCGTGCGCCTGGCAGGCGGGGACCGCATTCGGATCGGCCAGGTCCTCGCCGGTGCAGTCGGCGCAGGAGGAGCCGCAGTGCGCCGCGTCCTCGGCGGTGCACACCCCGGCGCAGACCGCCTGATCGGGCCGGCAGGATGGGTTGAGGAGCAAGCCCGTCGCGTTGCCGTCGACCAGGGTCTGCTGGCAGGCGGTGGCGAGGAGCAGGGCCGGCGCGGCGAGGCGAGCGCGCAAGTCAGAACCCCCATAGCGCCAGGAGCGAGAGCGACGCCGCGGGGCGCACCACGCCGTGCCCGTCCAGCCGGAAGGCCTGAAGCCCCACGCCCGCGTCGGCGCCGAGGCGGACGGGGCCGAACGGCGCGGTCACCATGGCCGCGCCGCCGGCCCAAAGCACGCTGGAGCCGAACCCGCGGCCGTTCGAGGCCAGCCGCTGCGTGGCGAAGCCGTAGCCCAGCTCGGGCCCGGCCTCCACGAGCACCCGCGCGGCATTGAGGGGGGAGAGCGCGGCCAGCGCGCCGCCCACGTACGCCAGGTCGTACCGCCCCAGGTGGGGATCGGACGCGGTCTTCCCCGCGTAGTCGAGGCGTAGCCGCAGCCCGACCGGGCCCAGCTCCTTCCGCACCCCGATGCGCGCCGCCGGAGCGGCCCCGAACCCGGGCAGCCCCAGCGTCAACAGCCCGCCCCCCGCGAAGACCAGGCCGGGCTTGGGCCCCCCCTTGCTGCGCGCCAGCTCGTAGCGCGTGGGCGAAAGCGGCGGCAGCGGCTGGGCAGCGCCCCGCTCCAGGAGCACCTCGGCGACGGCGAAGCCCGCGGCGGCACGCCGCTCGACCCGATAGTGCCCGGCGGGCAGGGCCAGGGCGACGGGCTTGGCGCCGCCGGCCACCTCGGCGAGGAGGCCGCCCGGGCCGTGGACCACGTAGGAGGCCTCCGGGTCGCGGGGCAGGACCAGGCGCGCATCGGCCCGGCGGAGGTCCGAAAGGACCACGTCCCCTCGCCCTGCCATGCGGAAGTCATAGGTGGCGTGCTGGCCACCGGCCTCGGTGGCAAGCGTGCCGGAGAGGGTCCGGGCGGCGGTGTACCGGAAGGCCTCCCCCAAGGTGACCAGCCCGTCCCCGTCGGCATCGGCGGCGCCGCGCAAGCCGATCTCCAGGTTGTGGGTGAAGAACGATCCGCCCAGGAGCGCCGACTCCTGTGCTGCCTCCCCCACCGCGGTCGAGGCCACGAAGGCAGTCCCCTCCACCTGCTCGTCCGAGGGGAGCGCGAAGTCGAGCCCGGGGTCGGCGCTGGCCCCCTTCACCTGGGTGAGCAGCCCCGCCTCGCACGCGTCCACGATGGCCACGCGGGCCTCGGCCGACGAGGACGTGACCAGGCTCCTCAGCTCCGCGAAGGCGAGCCGCTCCGCCCCCATCTCCAGCCCCTGCGCCGCGGCGTGGCCAGAGAAGTAGAACAGGAGGAGCGGGTGCTCCCCGCGCTCCCGCTGGGCCGCGATGCGCCCCTCCACCTCGGCCAGCGCAGCGCGCACCTGGCCGAGGGAGCCGCCGAGCAGGAGGACCACGTCCGAGGCATCGAAGTCGCCCAGCTCGGTGAGCACCCGGGCGAAGCGCTCCGCGTCCCGCTCGGCGAACCACAGCCTGGGCTGGCCGGGGGCGCCCTGGTTCTCACCGACCACGACCGCGAACCGCGCCGAGGCCCGGCCGGGGGCGGGCGCCAGGGCCACGCTCAACCCGGCCAGGGCAACCAGCGCGGAGCGAGGCCTCATGGCCGCTTCTCGACCAGCAGCGTGGCCTGGGCCGCGACCCCGGGCGGCAGCCCGGGCAGGCTCCGGGCGGCCCGGATCCGCTCCTCCCCCGGGCCGATGGCCCGCGCCGCCCGCTCCACCTCCTCGAGGGAGAGCGGCGCGCCGGCCCCGCACACGGCGAAGAACCGCTCCGGGCCGCTTCGGCCGTCGAGCGTCGCGCCTCCGGGGATGGTCACCGGCTCGCCGGCCGGCAGCTCGGCGCCCTGGGTCCCGGTCGCGGGGTAGATGCTCGACACCTGGCCGGCCGCGTCGGCCGAGACGATCCACAGCCGGCAAGCGTGGGCGGACCGGACCCGGAATCGCAGGCCCGCGCCGGACGGGACCTGGGCACCGTCGGCCAGGACCTGCGTGCCATCCGCGCCCCGGGCGTAGGCCACCAGGTCCAGGGCCGGGCCCTTCGTCCCCAGGTAGCTCGCGGGTGGGCCGCCGGTGCGGATCAAGGCGACGCCGGCCGCGACCGCCGCCGCCGCCAGGGGGGCGAGCCAGGGGCCGGCCCGGAACCGCGCCGGCCGCGCCGCGCCGGCGACCACTGCCTCGACGGTGGCCGGGAAGACCCGCCGCTCGAACTCCTCCCCCAGCCGCCGGAGCTCGGCCAGGCGTTCCCCGCAGCGGGGACAGCCGAAGACGTGGGCCGCCCCGCGCCGCGGCTCGCGCAGGACCCTCTCCAGCTCCAGGTCGGACGGGCAGCGAGTCATGGCTCCTCCCGCGTCAGGTGGCGGGCGACCTTCAGGAAACGGTTCAGCTTGCGATGCACCGTCCGGCGGGAGATCCCCAGCGCCCCGGCGAGCTCGTCGCCCTCCATCCCATCGACGAGCATGCCCAGCGCCACCGCCTGCGTGACCGCGTCGAACCGCGACAGGAGCCGTTCGGCCAGCTGGCGCTCCCCCAGGGCGGGCGCCTCGGGCGCCGCCGCCTCCGCCTCGGCCGCCGCACCTTCCAGGCGGCGCTCCCGGCGCAACCGGTCCCGGCGAACGTTCAGGCAATGGTAGGTCGCGACCCGGTAGACCCAGCGCAAGGCTCGCTCGCCCTCTCCCAGCAGGGACCCGTCGCGCAGCAGCTTCACGAAGACCTCCTGGGTCGCGTCTCGCGCCGCCTCCCGGTCCCGGAGGAGGCGCATGCACCGTCGGTAAACCGCGGGCCCGAACTCGCGGTAGAGCCGGACCACCTCCTCGCGACCCCGATCCCCGGTCGATCCGCTCATGCCTTCCCGGGCGGTGGCCCCGCGCCCCGGGACTGCCGCTGCTGCACGACCCCACATGGACCTGACCCAATAAGGCTTGCACGCCCGGCCGCCAATACGAGGTGGGGCCTGCCGCCCTTCGGCGGGCCGCCGTCGACGGCCCTGCGCAGCGCCTCCCTCGCTCGGTGGACGCGGACCTTCACCGCACCCTCGCTGACGCCCAGGTGCTCGGCGATCTCCGCGGTGGACATCTCCTCGATGACGAGGTGCAACACCCGGCGATGGGGCTCGGCGAGGCGCGGCAGGGCCGCCTCGATCCGCCGCAGGTCCTCGCGGCGGGCCGCATCCTGCTCCGGGGTCCCGACCACACCCTCCCCGTGCGCTCCCAGCGTGGCCAGGGCGCGCTCGGCGCGGCGGGAGCGGCGGGCGCGCAGGAGCGCCTCGTTCACGGCGATCCGCCGCAGCCAGGTGGCGAACGCAGCCGCGCCCGAGAACCGGTCCAGCCCCGCCAGCGCCTGGGAGAAAGCCTGTTGGACGGCGTCGTCGACCTCGCTGCGGTTGTGGAGGACCGCCCCGACCGCACGGCGCAGGCGGGCCTCGTGGCGCGCCACCAGCAGGCCGAACCGGGCCCGCCGCCCCGCCCGCACCTCGTCGACGAGATCCTCATCGGCGGTGGCTCGGTCGGGCAGGACGGCGCGCGCGGCATCGGTCGGCATCTCGGACCTCCTGCCTGCTCCACACCGGGGTGGTGCGCGGCGAGACGGTCCCGGGCGGGGGACACCCTCAGTAGCCGCCGCCGCCGGACGAGCCCGGCGCCGGCGCCGGCTGGGCGCTGGAGTCGATGCGGATGCTGCCGTTGGGCGTGGCCATGGTGCCCTTGTGAACGGTGCAGTAGTAGGGGATCACCGTCCCGTCGGGTGCGTCGGCGGGCAGCGTGAAGGTCCGGGAGCCGGTGAAGGAACCGGTGTCGAACTCCACCCCGCTCACTCCACCTGGCGTGAAGTCCCCCGCGGCGGCCTCGCTGGTCAAAGAGTGGGCCATGGGGTCCCGGTTCAGCACGGTGACCGTCGCCCCGGGCGGCGCGCCCAGCTGCAGCGGGCTGAAGGCCGAGCCGGCGATGACCACGTAGAAGCCGGGCGTCGCCCCCGCCCCGCCGCCGCCACCGCCGCCGGCGCTCCCGCAACCCGAGAGCAGCGCCACCGCCCCAATCGCTGCCATCCGCAACATCCTCGCTCCGTCATTCATGATCAGTCCGCCTTTCATGATCCCTCCGCCCTTCCGGGCTCTGGGTCGGTGCGGCCGAAGAGGCCGCCCTCCTCCTGGTTGCGCGGCCGGACCTGGCCGCGCCGCCTCCGGAGGTCGGCGGGCGCGGCGGGTTACGCGCCCGGCCGGGACGGCACCCCAGCGCGCGGGCCCCATCCGGCCGCGTCCCACCGGCCCCGGCGGCGGTGTCAGGCCCGAGATGAACCGCATCCTGCCCGTCCTGCTCGCGGCCACCTGGGCCGCGGCGCCGGTCCCGTCGCGCGCGCAGGACGTGGACGCCCAGCAGCGCCGGCTCATCGAGATCCACGCGCTGCTCCTCGACCTGCCCCCGGTGCAGGCGCCGGCGGCCCTGCCCGCCGGCGCGCTCCACGCCTCGCTGGAGGCGGTGACCATCCCGGCCATCGACGGGACCGTGGGCGACAAGCGCGAGATCACCGCCTCGGACCACACCCGGCTCTTCCCCTGGCCGCGCCTCTCCCTGGGCCTGCCCGCGCCGGTCGGTCTCCGCGCCTTCGTCGGCCTGGCGTACATCCCGCCGGTCCGCATCCGGCAGGTCAGCACCGACTACCTGGCGGCGGAGGCCGGCCTGGGGGCGGCGCCGGGGTGGCTCCGGCTGGGGGCCCGAGTGCACGCGCTGTACGCATCGGCGAGCGCGCCGGTCACCGAGCCCTCCACCCGCGACGAGCTCCGCGCCTGGGAATGGGGGGCCGATCTGTCGGCCGGGGCGCACCTGGGGGGAGCCGGGCCGTCCCTCGATCCCTACGCGGGCGCGGGGATGGTCTCGCTGCGAGGCCGCTTCCACGTGGCGGTCGACGGCACCGTCCTGCGGAGCGAGCGCACCGTGGCCGCCCTGCACGCCGGTGCGCGCCTGGCCCTGGGCCGGCGATGGGATATGGTCGCGGAGACCGACGCCTACCCGGGCCGGCTGCTGCACGCCGGGCTGCGCCTCGGCTACGCCTTCGGCAGGTGACCAGACCATGAGGACCCTCGCCCCCGCCTTGCTCCTCCTCGCCGCCGCCTTCCCGGCACGGCCAGCCGCCTTCGACGGACTGGAGGTCGTCCCCGCCGGGGACGGCATCCGGGTCAAGGTCGGCAAGCAGGGCTTCCTGTCGATGCTGGCGCACGACCACGACTTCGAGGTGACCCGCTGGAGCGGAGCGGCGAACGTGCCCGACGGCGACCCGGGCGGCGCCTCGCTCAGTCTCACCCTCGACGCCGCCTCGCTGCGCGATCGGGGCAAGGGGATGCTGGCCGCCGACCGGCGCAGGGTCGACTCCGAGGCGGCCGGTCCGGAGGTCCTCGACGCCGCGCGCTACCCGCAGATCACCTTCCGGTCGGAGCGGGTGGAGGTGGACGGCGCGGGCGCCGCCGAGGGGGTGCGGGGGACGCTCCACGGCAGGCTCTCGCTCCACGGCCAGGAGAGGCCGGTGGCCGCGACCTTCGAGGCGAGGCGCGAGGGGAGCGCTTGGCACGTCCGCGGGCAGCTGCGCTTCCGACAGTCCGACTTCGGCATGAAGCCCTTCGTCGGGTTCGGTGGGACCATCGGCGTCCAGGACGAGGTCGAGGTGAGGTTCGAGGTGGACCTCCGGCCGGCCGGCCTGCCCGGCGACGGCCCGGGCTAGCCGGCCGCCCCTCCCGAGGCCCAAAGTGCCCGGCAAGCCGGGGCTTTCTGCCCGGCTCGAGCTGCGTCGTCCGGGCTCGACTTTTCGGCCGACCTTGACTAACCTGCCGCCGTCCCAAGCCATGACGATGGCTGCTGGGTCCGGGTTGGGAAAGGTTCCCACCGAACACGAAAGAAGTGTGCAGATGGCGAGTGGTACGGTGAAGTGGTTCAATGACGCAAAGGGCTTCGGGTTCATATCTCAGGACGGCGGTGGCGAGGATGTATTCGTCCACCACACCGCGATTCAGGCGGAGGGCTTCCGCAGCCTGCAGGAAGGACAGCGGGTCGAGTTCGAGGTCAAGAAGGGGCCCAAGGGCCTCCAGGCCGCGAACGTCCGTGCGGCGTAGCTGCTAGACGCCGTCCGGCCACGAGGAGGCCCGGCCACGGACGGCCGGGCCTTCGCGTTTTCTCGGCCGCTCGCCGAGCAGAAAGGAGATCCACATGCCCTTCAACCCCGGAGCGACCAAACGCCAGAAAGAGGCGAACCGGCGCGAGCGCCAGGCGAAGAAAGAGGAGCGGCGCGAGCAGCGAAAGCGCGAGCGCGCGGAGCGGCCCGGCTCACCGCCCTTGCCAGGCGAGGACCCGGACATCGCCGGGATCGTCCCCGGCCCGCAGCCGCCGCTCGACGAGTAGCTCCACGCCGCTCGGCCTCGGGCGCCCGGCCTACTCCACCGTCCAGGTGGTCCCGCCCGGCCCGTCCATGAGCGCCACCCCCATGGCCAGGAGGTCGGCGCGGATCGCGTCTCCCCGGGCAAAGTCCCGGGCGGCGCGGGCCGCCGCCCGCTCGGCGATGCGCGACTCCACCCCCGCCGGGTCGATCCCCCTGCGCGCCGCCGCCCTCGAGCGGATGGCGGCCAGGGCCTCCACCGGCGGCCGCTGCAGGATTCCCAGGAGCTGGCCGACGGCCCGCGCATCGCGAGCAAAGGCCGAGAGCGCGGCCCGATCCTCCGGGGACCTCTTGCCCTTCCGGTCGGCAAGGGCGTTGGCGGCGGTGACCGCCTCGGCCAGGAGCCCCAGCACCTGGGGGGTGTTGAAGTCGTCGTCGAGCGCGGCCTGCGCCCCCTCGAGGAGCGCCCCGCCCCCGGCCGGCGAAGCGCCCGCGGCCAGCCGATCGGCCTTCTCCAGCGTCTCGTAGAGCGCGCGAACCCGCCTCTCCGCCTCGGCCAGGAGGCCGTCCGAGAAGTTGAAGTCCCGCCGGTAGTGCGTGCCGAGCAGGAAGAGGCGCAGCCCCTCGGCGTCGAACCGCGCCAGCGCGTCGCCGATGGTGCGGAAGTTGCCCAGCGACTTGGACATCTTCTCGTCGTCGATGTTGAGGAACCCGTTGTGCATCCAGTAGCGGGCGTAGTCCTCGGCCCGCGGGTCGTCGCTGGTGGCCGCGGCCGACTGGGCGATCTCGTTGGTGTGGTGGGGGAAGACCAGGTCCTTGCCCCCGGTGTGGATGTCGAAGCGCGGGCCCAGGTGCTTGCGGGTCATGGCTGAGCACTCGATGTGCCAGCCGGGCCGCCCCGCGCCCCACGGCGACGGCCAGCTCGGCTCGCCGGGCTTGGCCGCCTTCCACAGGGCGAAGTCGAGCGGATCGCGCTTGGCCTCGCCCGGCTCGACCCGGGCGCCGGCCTGGAGGTCGTCGAGGTTCCGGCGGGAGAGGCGGCCGTAGTCGGCGAAGCGGCGGACCGCGTAGTAGACGTCGCCGTTCCCCGGCGCGTAAGCGTAGCCCTTCGCCATCAGGGCCTCGATCAGCGCCACGATCTCCGGGATGTGGGTGGTCACCCGCGGGCAGACGTCGGGCCGGAGGTTCCCCAGCGCGTCCATGTCGCGGTCGAAGGCGTCGGCGAACCGGGCCGCCAGCACCGCAGGCTCCTCGCCGCGCTCCCGAGCCCGGGCGATGATCTTGTCGTCGACGTCGGTGAAGTTGCGCACGAACTTCACCTCGAGCCCGCGGGCGCGCAGGTGGCGCACCACCACATCCCAGGCCACGTAGGTTCGGGCGTGGCCCAGGTGGGCGGCGTCGTAGACGGTGGGTCCGCAGACGTAGATGCCGATCTTCCCGGGCGCCAGGGGGACGAGCTCGCGCTTCTTGCCGGCGAGGGTGTCGTGGACCTGGAT
>Ga0335071_10000422_pt1 | contig 47686 bp, 53 predicted proteins | sample Lox_Sample_15_FD_206724 | JGI IMG/M metagenome (GOLD analysis project Ga0335071, IMG submission 206724) | Soil microbial communities from Loxahatchee National Wildlife Refuge, Florida, United States - Lox_Sample_1.5 | ecosystem: Environmental > Terrestrial > Soil > Wetlands | place: USA... | reverse complement strand
ACTGCCTGAGCCCGATGGAACCGGCGGAACTCCTGCGCGAGATTGGACTTGACGATGACAAGCTGGACCTTGTCTTCGAGATCTCGGGGAATCCGTCCGCTCTGAACGAAGCGATCGCCGTGACCGGGCAGGAGGGCAGGTTGGTGCTAGGCTCGTGGTACGGCGAGAAGGAGGTCAGGCTCGACCTGAGCGGGGATTTCCATCGCAATCGCATCAAGATCATCGGCAGCCAGGTGAGCTCGATGCCTCCCTTCATCACGGGAAGGTGGGACAAGGGCCGCCGATACCGCCTAGCCTGGAGCCTGATCCAGAAGGCCAGGCCGTCGCGGTTGATCACTCACCGCCATCCCTTCATGGACGCGCCTGGTGCCTTTGAGATGTTGGACAGAAACCCGGAGGAATCGATCCAGGTCGTTCTCGACTACGCGGAGGTCTGACGAATGTACTCGGTGTCGGCGGAGAGGTCGCTGAGGGCCCGACACGCCATGCCAGGAGGAAAGGCCTCCGAGCGCCGCGAGCACGAGCACGAATACACCGTCCGAGCGACGCTCCGCGGAAGGAAGCTGGATGACAATGGCTTCTTAACGGACGCGGACGCCCTCGATCTCCAGCTGAAGTCGGTGTTGGAAGGGTTCCGAGGAACGCTCCTGAACGAGGCCCCCGAACTCCAGGGCAGGATGCCTTCGATGGAGGTGTTCGCGGAGATGATCTGGGAAAGGATGGCTGAAGGCCTTGGGAAGGAGAGACTGGAATCGATGGAGATCAAGGTCTCCGAGAGCCCCACCATCTCAGCCTCCTACGCCCGGAGTTTCGCGGATCGAGACTAGCCTTATCGAAGAGCTCCATCGGAAAGGTCGCAGTGCTGACGTCCGCCGCGTGCCGGAAAATTCTGAAACGGGCGAGGGAGTAAGCGCGCTTTCACGCCGCAGTGAACTCGAAGTCTTCGTTCAGCAGGTTGAAATACCGCGCGCTCTGAAATCGACACAACGCAAGCTAGGAGGAAGGTAATTGCCACTCGGATGGTCGATCAAGGAGGATCATGATTATTATAGAGTTCATTTCGATAAAATGTTGAAGACATCGGATGACCAGGTCGCACTGAGAGAGAAGCTGTTCATGGAGTACGTGAAGCGGCTATACCCGCACCACGAGGCCGAAGAGCTCATCCTCTTCCCCGCGATGATCAGGAAGAAGCGGCAGGAGTGGACCGACCTGGCTCTCGAGCTCGAGATGGAACACAGGGCCATGAAGATGCTGATAAAGGAGCTGAGGGAGATGGGATACGGGAGCAAGGTGTGGAAGTACCGCCTCGCTCCGCTGCTCGCGATATTGCGCATCCACTGGGACAAGGAGGAGCAGTTCCTGATCCCGTTTGCCCTGGAGTATTTCTCCGCGGACGAATGGGAACAGCTCGGGAAGGAGTTCGACGCGGAGCTGGCCAGGCAGCGAGCCAAGCCAATGGAGTAGCGCTCTCAGGGATTGGGAACAAACGATTCCAGCGATCGGATTGGGCGTTCAGAAAAGTTGATGTGAGCCCTAGCCCTCGGTTGCGCCAATGAGATGCAGGCGATGCGGTCGCTGTTGTCACGAGACTTCGATGGAACTCGCGGAGGAGGACGTTGGACGGCTAGAAGCGCTGGGATACGACCCCGCCGATTTCGTCCGTGTCGACGGCAACGGCATCGCCAGGTTATGCAATCTCAACGGTGCGTGCTTCTTCCTGGTCGAGGCAGAGCGACGTTGCCGTGTCTACCCTCAAAGGCCTGCCGGTTGCCGCATCTACCCGGTCAATGTCGACGAGCTCGGCGAGGTCGTTCTGGACGAGGATTGCCCACGCGCGGGCACCATCACCCCGTCGGAGAAGAAGAGGAAGGGAACGGAGCTCAAGCGGTTGATCGATAGGATCGACGAGGAAGCCGCCCGAAGGCTGCAACAGGGCGGCTCTCGGAAAGGAGTTCGTGGGTCGAGCGCAGAGCGCTAGGCGTTGCGACCGGAGCCTACGCCTTTTTCGTCGACCGCTCTTTCGAGGCCAAGCTGCGCCTCCGGGCTCTGACGGGGCCTCATGCCTTCCGACATGCGCTTCCTGACGTTCGGGTTCAAGAGGTTCGAGAAGATGATGCGGCGCGCGGTGTGGTTGGAGCGTATCAGTTTCAGCAGCTCCAGGAGCCCGTTCTTCGTATACCAGCCCTTGAGCCACTGCGCATAGCCCTCCGCCACGAGGGCTTCCAGCTCGTCCTTCTTTAGTCCGTCCGTGAAGTAATCGTACACTCGATGATTGGTGTGCCAGTCCTCCGGCTTCACGATCCCCTGGCGCACGAGGTCCTCCCAGATGGCGGTGCCGACGAGGCAGTCGAGAATGTTCATCTGGATCGCGTGCGGACGGGTCTCGCCGATGAAACGTATCGTCTGCTCGATGTCGGCTTTGCTCTCGACCGGCGCCCCGATGATATAAGAGGTGATGACGAGCATCCCGGCGTTCTTCGCGTTCCTGATCGCCGCGTGCGTCTTCTGCGGGGTGATCTGCTTCTTGTAGAACTCGAGCGTCCTCTCGCAGGCGCTCTCGGCCCCGAAGTAGATCACGTCGAATCCCGCTTTCTTCATCGTGCGAAGGAGCTCTGGCTTCGCCGAATCGACGCGTCCCTCGCAGTAGAACTGCATGTGGATACCCTCCTCGCGGATCAGCTCGCAGATGCGCTCCGCGCGCTTCGGGTTGTGCGTGAAGTTGTCGTCCACCATGACGCAATTCTCGTACCCTTGCTCGTCCAGGAGCTTCAGCTCCGCGACCACGTTCTCAGCGCTCCTCTGCCTCCACTTGCGGAGCGAGAAGGCGGCGCAGGAGCAGTAGGTGCAGCGGAAGGGGCAGCCGCGGGAGGTGGAGATTGTCGTGAACTTGCCGAAGGTGAGCGGGATGCCCTCGTGCGAGTACCCGTACTTCACCCCGTGAAGCAGCGAGCGGTCAGGGAAGGGTAGCGAATCGAGGTCCTGGATCAGGGACAGGGGGTTGCTCACGAGTTTGCCGTCGCGCATGAAGCTGATGCCCTCGACGTCGTCCGCCGCCTCGCCTCGTTCGAGATGATCGAAGAGCTTCGCGAGCGCGTGCTCCGCTTCTCCCTTGACGATGTAATCGACGAAAGGATACTCGCTCAGGATCTGCTCGGAAGCGAAGGTCGCGTGGTACCCGCCAAGGATTATCTTCGTGTCTGGCAGTCTCTCCGAGATGTCCTTAAGGGTGGCGATCGTCTCCAGGAAGGTGTGCGTGGAGCAGTTCATTCCGAAGACCTCGGGCGTCTCCTTCGCCACCCGTTCCACCAGGTCCGCCCTCGTCAGGTTCTCGCAGAATGCGTCCACCACCCCTACCTCGTCCCCGCGGGCCTTCTTCAAGCTCGACGCGATGTAGAGAAGGCCGAGAGGGGGCCACTTCTCGGAAGTCTTTCCGGGCGGGGTCGAGAGCAAAGCCTTGATGTGAACCATCCCTGGCCGACAGTACGTAATGGATGCACTCCACTTGCTTGAACCTTTCTCATTGCTCTCGCTCCGATCGCGTCCCCAGGCCGCCCCCCGCAAACGTTTTCAATCGGGGCTTCGAGTATTGAATGCGATAGCGAAGGGATCCTATGAACAAGGACGAAGGCGTGCGGTGCGTGCTGATGAAGGTCGTGTCAGAGGGCCTTTCCCATTTCTCATACTTCGTCGGGAACGGCCGGACCGCCTTCGTTGTCGATCCGCGTCGTGATGTCGAGGCCTACCTCGATCTTGCCAAAAGGAACGAGATGAACATCACCCACATCCTCGAGACCCATCGAAACGAGGACTACGTCATAGGGTCGCAGGAGCTGGTCGAGAGGACGGGGGCGAAGGTGCTTCACGGTGCCGGGTTGCCTTGGAGGTACGGAGAGATCGCAAAAGACGGGATGCGCGTGCGGTTCGGGGACCTGTTGCTCGAGGCGCTCTCCACCCCAGGGCACACCTACGAGAGCATGTCGTATGTGCTTCGCGACGGCGATACAGAGGAGCCGTTAGCGGTGTTCACCGGGGACGCGCTCTTCGTCGGGGAGGTGGGCCGCACCGACCTTGCTGGTCCTTCGGAAAGAGAGAGGTTGTCCGAGCTGCTCTTCGCGAGCCTGCACGACCGCATCCTTCCGCTCGGCGACAGTGTGATCCTGGCTCCGGCGCACGGTGGCGGCTCAGTGTGCGGGGGCGACATCAGCGAGCGGGACATCAGCACCCTGGGCGTGGAGAGGAAGACCAACCCGCGCCTGCAAATGCCTCGCAAAGATTTCGTGAGGTTCAAGATGAAGGAGCGCATCGAGCGCCCTCCCTACTTCTCGCGGATGGAGGCGATGAACCTGGGGCACGCCCCGCTCAGCGGGATGCCCGAGCCAAAAGGCATGGCCCCGAAGGAATTCGCAGCGGCCAAGGGGAAGGGAGGTTTCGTGGTCGACACGCGCTTTCCGCATTCCTACGCCGGGGCCCACATCGACGGCGCGTTGAGCATCTGGATCGACGGGATCCCGGTCTACGCTGGCTGGCTCGTGCCCTACGACCGCCCGCTGCTCCTGGTCGTCGAGGACCCCATCCAGGTCGAGCGGCTCGTGCGCATGTTCGTGCGCCTCGGCTTCGACTACGTCGCCGGCTACCTGCGCGGGGGGATGGTGCAGTGGTATCGGGAAGGCTTGGCCTACACTACCCTTCCGACCATGGACGTGAAGCAGCTGCAGAAGGAGATGAGCGAGGGCGATGTCTTCGTGCTCGACCCCCGCCCCTACGGCGAATGGGCCGAGGTCCACTTGAAAGAGGCGAATCACCTTTTCGTCGGCGAACTGGCATCAAACCTCGACAAGGTCCCGCGCGACAAGCCGGTGGCTTCGATGTGCAGCGTGGGGTTCAGGGGATCGATGGCGGCGGGGATCCTGCGGGACCACGGCTACAGGAACGTCCGCATCGTCCTCGGAGGGGTCTCCGGTTGGGAGGCCTCGGGATTCGAGGTTGAGAAGGGCGACTGAGATGAATGGAACGAGGCGGGTTATTATTCCACTTATATCTGGCACCGCCTCAGTTAATAACAATCGATATAAATGTTAATAACATAGAGAATGGGCGAAATGAGGAAGCGCGGAAGGTATTCGGACGTGATCACGGCGCTCGTGCTCTCCCTCGTCGTCATGCTCGGGGGCGCGGCCGGATTCTCGCTGATCGAGGCGCCCTCTTCGGAGGGAGGCAAGCTTCAGGTCACCGCCACCTTCTATCCTCTCTATTTCTTCGCAAGCCAGATAGGCGGCGATCGCGCAAACGTCCTGCAGCTGATGTCCGACAACGCAGAGCCGCACTCGTGGGAGCCGAAGCCTTCGGACCTGATCAAGGTCGACCGCTCGAAGGTGTTCATATACAACGGTGCGGGCTTCGAACCGTGGGCGGAGAGCTTCATCGCCTCGCTCGCGCATCGCAGCAGCATCCAGATCGTCGACACCAGCGTCGGCATCGTGAACGAAAGCAACAGCCACCTCGACCCCCACTTCTGGCTCGACCCGATATCGGCGGAGAAACAGGTCGACAACATCCTGGCGGGGTTCATCAAAGCCGACAACGCTTCGGCGGCGTACTACACCGCCAACGCAAACGCGCTCAAGGCGAACCTGACCAAGCTCGACAACGACTTCCGCGTCGGGCTGCAGAACCGCACCAAGAACGACTTCATCACCACTCACGAGGGCTTCGACTACCTGGCCGCCAGGTACGGACTTACTCCGCACGCGGCCGTCGGCATCTCCGCCGATCAGCTGCCCAGCCCCGCGGCGATGGTCAACCTCACCAATTTGGTTCGGTCTCTCGGCCTGCACTACGTCTTCTCGGAGCCGATATTCTCTGATACTATCGTACAGACGATCGCCACGGAAACGGGAGCCCAGGTGCTCATCCTCGACGGCATCCACGGGCGGATTGGAGCGGATGCCGGCCTCAGCTATTTCCAGATCATGTATCAAGACCTGAAGGAGCTCAGGATCGGATTGGAGGTGACGTCATGACCAGCGTGGTGGAGATGAAGGGCGTGAACGTGAGCTACGGCCCGCTGTCGGTCCTTGAGAGCGTGGACCTAGAGGTCGACGAGGGTGACGTGCTCGGGGTCGTGGGTCCGAACGGGGGAGGAAAGACGACGCTGCTCAACGCCCTCCTCGGAAACGTTCCGCTGAGCTCCGGCACGATCAAGCTCTTCGGCACGCCGCTCGCGAGCTTCAAGGACTTCCAGAAGATCGGGTACGTCTCGCAGACGGCGATCCAGTTCGACCCGATCTTCCCAGCCACCGTCAGGGAGATAGTATCCCTCGGCTGCGTGCGGCGCTCCAACCTCGGTCGTTTCCTGAAGGACTCGGACTGGGACGACGTCGACGACGCCATCAAGGTCGTGGGGCTGTCCAAGTTAGCGGATCGGAAGATCAGCGAGCTTTCGGGCGGACAGAAGCAGCGCATCTTCATCGCCCGCGCCCTCGTGCGCAAGCCCAAGCTGTTGATACTGGACGAGGCCGCGGCCGGTCTTGACGTCTGCATCCAGGACCAGTTCGTGCGCATCCTTCGCAACCTGCGGCGGGACCAGGACATAACGATCATCACCGTGTCGCACGACCTTTCCGGCGTGATGTGCCAGGCGAACAAGTTGGCCGTCGTGAACCGCAAGGTGTACACGACGGAGATCACGCCCTCCATCGATCCCACGCCGATCCTCCGCGAGGCCTACGGGCATCACTTCACCTTCATCTTCCATCACGACCACAAGACCTGCGAGGGGCCCTGATGACCAGCCTCCAGGACCTCTTCTGGGTCTTCCAATGCGATTTCTTCATCCGCGCCTACCTGAGCGGCATTTGCGCCGCTTTGCTGTGCGCGGTGCTCGGAGTATTCATCGTTCTTCGACGCTCCTCGCTGATCGGAGAAGGGATCGCGCACCTCTCGTTCGGAGGCATCGCCCTCGGGCTCTTCCTCTCGATATATCCTCTCTACACCGCGCTGTTGTTGTCCTTGGTTGGGACGCTCGCGATATACTTCCTCAACCGGCGCAAGATCGTGTATTCGGAGACTGCCATCGGCCTGATCTTCTCTTTCGGATTGGCGTTCGGCGCGGTCCTCGCCAGCCTCGCTGGAGGATTCAGCGTCGACCTCTTCGCCTATCTCTTCGGTTCCATCCTGACGGTCTCGCAGAACGACCTCATTCTATTCTTCGCTCTCACGGTCGCGGTGCTCGCGTTCGTGCTGCTGTTCTACAAGGAGCTCGTATACCTGACGTTCGACGAGCAGGGAGCGCGCCTGTCCGGAATCCCGGTGCTCAAGTTCGAGTTCGCTTTCAACGTGATGGTCGCGCTGACGGTCGTGGTCTCGATCAAGATCGTGGGCACGCTGCTGATATCCGCCCTGCTCATCGCGCCGGCGGCCTCTTCCATGCAGTTCTCCGGATCCTTCCGACGAACGCTCTTGGCGGCCATCGTGCTTGGGCTGTTCGCCGTGGTCGTCGGGCTGCTGCTGTCTTTCGCTGTGGACGTCGCGAGCGGCGGGGCGATCGTGATGCTGAGCATGGGCATATTCGTCTTGAGCGTCGCGTTCAAGAAGTACTACGTTTCAAGAAAGGCGAGCACGATAGCGGCTGCGACCTGCGATTATCCCGATGATGATCTAGTCCCCGGGGCGCGAGAAGAGGGGGCAAACGCAACGACGACTCGAAGATGCCATAGGGCCCTTTTCTTCGCTGAGTTAACACCCGGGTCTCCAGATGCGTTTTTCGTGTATCGTCGATTCTGATGTAGCGATTTTTGCATAAGTTTGCAACGATATTAACAAATAGAGCCTGAATGAGCACAAAAGTTGCACATTAACGCCCCTTTAGGCCCATGAATGGAACAATGTTGCGCGGAATCCACAATAACAGTTATATATGCACAAATCACTCCGAGTACGGGGATTCCATGGGCTACGAGGAAATGTTTCCACCAGTGGATATGAAGTGGATAGGAAACGCTGCAAAGCGCTTTGCGAGCCCCTTCGTGGACAACCCGCACGACCGCATCGACGTGGACCCGATTATCTTGTCGCACGCGGCTGTTGCATGTGGTTATACCATAAGGGACTTCTATGAGAAGCCGGAGCTTGGAATACACTGCGTGAGCTATATCTCGCAGTTGTACGACCTACTGCCAGTGACGCACTGGTTCTACTCCATGCCGTGGACGCGGGAGCTAGGGCTGAAGCTGCAGTACAAGGAGACGTTGCCGCCAATCTCGACCGGACCGATCCTGAAGGAGCCGGGCGACGTCGACAAGCTCAGGGTGATGGACAAGGAGGAGCTGAAGAAGAACTTCACGCTGATGGAGTTCTACCGCATCTACGAGTATGTGCAGAAGAACCTGCCCATGACTCTGGTGCCGATCTCATACGGTTTCGACCTGGTCGGCGCTGCGGCTGAACTCTGCGGTGTTGAGAACTTCATCATGTGGACCTTCACGGAGCCGGAGGCGGCCAAGAAACTCGTGAAGACCTACACTGACACCTCGATCAACGGGGCTCAGGGGCTTGCTGACAAGTACGGAATGGCGATGCTGATCGTCGGATCCGTGCTGGCCAACAACGACATCTTCTCCGACGAGACTGTGGAGGAGTACTCCGCAAAGATGATGAGATACTACGTCGACCAGTGCTTCAGAAAGGGAGCCGGTCCGCAGGTCTTCTACCACTTGTGCGGTAACCATGAGACCGACTACAAGGTGTTCCCGGACAACCTTATCTGGTCGCCGTTCACCGTGCTGCACATCGGGTACCAGGGCAAGAACGTGTTCCCGAGCAAGCTGCTGAAGGAGACCTTCGGAAGCCGCTGCACCTGCATGGGCTCGGTCGACACCAAGCTGATGATCAACCCCAACCCGATCGCGGTCTACAACCAGGCGAAGGAGCAGCTGCTCCAGGGCCGTGACTCGCCGAAGGGGTACATCCTGGGTAACTCGTGCGAATGCCCGCCGTACACCCTGCCAGGCTGCATGCACGCGCTGGTCAAGGCGGCGAGGGACTTCGGTACCTATGGGACTTGGTGAGGTGAGCTAAATGGTAGACGTCAAGACAGATGCAGTGAAGGAGTTGCTCGGCAAGAGGGGACTGAAGGAAGCCGACGTCGTGGACGTCGTCAAGTCCGCCGAGGCTGCCAAGAAGAAGGCCGTCAACAAGGCCACCAACCGGTCGATCGGCAAGAAGGTCATCAACAACGTGACGATCTACGCGGACTACGGCATGGAGAAGGGAATACTCAAGTCCCATGCCAACGTCACTTCCGCGTACTCGCACCGCATGACCCTCGGCAAGGTCCTCAACATGAAGGAGGACACCGAGTGGACCTGCGAGCAAGATGGCGTCGCATGCAAGGCGGGAACCGTCGAGATGACGTACATGAACGTCACCAGGGCGGGACCGGCCATAGTGTGCCCGAAGTGCCAGGACTCTTGGGTCGAGGAGTATCTCGCGACCAAGACTCTCGCGGCGGCAGAAGGCCTGTTCGAGAAGAAGAAGGCATAAACACTATCAAGGCCGCTTTTGCGGCCTTCCCTTATCATTTTTCAATCTTGAGCGGCAGCCATCCTGGCATGATCGTCAGAGTCCAGCATAGCCCGAGAACGTTGCACCTTTGCACATCTCGAGCTCAACTTTCATGCATCGGCGGATGCGGACATCGTCGAGAGCACGAAGCGTAGCTACATGCGACGTGCATGTCATTCGGTCGCCGGAAAGGTTGATTAGAGATAAGGTCGTTCAGAGGGCATCCCAGGTGGTTCTGATGAGTGAGAAGCTCGGGGAGACCAACAGCCTTTGTCCGCAGTGCCTCAAGACGATTCCCGCAGTCAAGATCGCCGAGGACGACAAGGTCTATCTGGTCAAGAAGTGCCCTGACCACGGCGAGTTCAAGGTGCTCATATGGACCGGTGTCGAGGACTACAAGGACCTCCTGCGCTACAAGTCCGAATTCTCGCGTCCGTCTAAGTACGCGGTGAAAGAGAGCGGGGACTGCCCCCAGATCTGCGGCCTCTGCCCGGACCACCGGCAGCACACCTGCATCGTCGTGCTCGAGGTGACCAACTCCTGCAATCTCAAGTGCCCGATATGCTTCGCGAGCGCGAACGAGCACTACCGCTTCCACCCGAGCATGGAAGAGATCAAGAAGATGTACGAGACGATCGTCAGCGACGTGCCCCACCCGATCTGCATCCAGATCTCCGGTGGCGAGCCGACCATCCGCGACGATCTTCCGGAGATCGTGCGCATGGGCAAGAATATGGGCGTCGACTACGTCGAGGTGAACACGAACGGCGTGCGCCTGGGTCAGGACATCGAGTACCTAAAGGCGATAAAGGAAGCGGGCGTAGATTCGCTCTACTTCTCGTTTGACGGTCTGCACTCGGACATCTACATGAAGACCTGCGGCAAGGACCTGCTAGAACCGAAGCTCAAGGCGATCGAGAACTGCGCGAAAGTCGGCATGGGCATCACCCTCGTTTGCGTGGTCTCGCCCAACATCAACCAGGACCGCGTCGGCGAGGTGATACAGTTCGCGAAGAAGTGGGTGCCGACCGTGAAGGGCATTCACTTCCAACCTCTCTCGTACTTCGGTCGTTACCCGATCGATCCAGACAACAAGGACCGGATCACGATCCCGGACCTGCTGCATGAGATAGAGAAGCAGACGAACGGCGAGCTGCGCGCGGACAACTTCATACCGACCTCATGCTCGAACGTGCACTGCGACGCGAAGTCCATGTCGGTGCTCATGGAGGATGGCTCGCTCTTCCCACTGACCTTCCGCGCGATGGGCCCGCCGAAAGAGACGAAGGCGATCGCGGAGAAGACGCGCAAGGAGGTCTCGGACCTGTGGCGCTTCATCGACGAGCAGCTGACGGAGGCGCCGGCGGAAGAGAACTCCTGGGGGAGTTTCATCGAGCGCGCCAAGACGAGTTACCTGACGGTCAGCACCATGGCGTTTCAGGACGCTTGGACCGTCGAGACCGAGCGTTTGTGCAACTGCTGCATACACACCGTCACTCCGGACGGCCGGCTGATCCCGTTCTGCTTGTTCAACATCAACTCGAAGGACGGGAAGACGCTCTACCGGCACGAGATCTGGTCGAAGTATGGAAAGGGATGAGGGCCTGGCACTAGCGCGAGGGCTTCTTGCCGACGCTTTTGTAGTAGTTGTCCAGGATGTTGTTCATGTAAACTGACACGTTCCTCTGTCCGAGCTTGCCCGGCACCAGCGGTCCGCTGATCGGGAACTCCAAGTCGCAGCGGAGGCAGCGCGCTTTCTCGCAGCTCAGCGCTGCCATCTTGCAGCCGACGCACGCGATCGCCCTCGATTGGAACAATGAGAACTCGAGCCCGCAGCGCGGGCACTTGATCTTCTGCGTGGTCTTCATCAGCTTGGGCGTCACGCCAGCCTGTCTCATGTGCTCCGTCAGCGGCATCTTTTTTCTCCCTGGGCTTAAAAGCCTTGTTCGTACTTAAATGCTCTTTCCTTCGGAACGAGGTTCCAGTGGCTCATTCCAGCTCGGTCCGGCGAGGCTCCATATCGGGCGCGAAAACGACCGGCCAACGAAGGAACGGCTTGAACGGGTGGCCGGAGAAGTCCTCGGTCTCGCGCAATCCGTCCACGATCTGCTCGGTGCGGGACTCGTGGAACGCGACTATCATCTCCTGCTCTTGCACGAGGCCGAACATGCGGTCCCCGATGCAGGGAATGTCGACGAATAGGTTCTTCTCATCGTAGGCGTGCGCGATCGATGAGCAGAGCGACGATTGTCCAGTGATGACGCTTCTGATCTCCTCCCCGGACCAGAAGGTGTACGCGATGATCACGCGCAGCGCTTGCGCTGGCGTCACGTACATCACGATGACGTCCGGATCGACCGGGGTCAGCCCGAGCGGAGCCATGACGAGGGCATCGAACCTTTTTCCGCCGAGGCCGAGCACGCCCATCGAGTCTTGGATGCGCTTTCCCGCTTCGCCGTCCTTGGCATAGCGCCAGGCCAGGTCGCCCTCGTTCAGCCGCTCGGGGGCCTTCATGAGGCCGGTGCACGAGGAGCCCCACACGCATTTCACTCCCTGCGCCGAGGCGCCGACCACGCCCTCGGGACCATAGTACCGCGCCCAGGCTGCCATCTGGCAGGGGGCGGTGTTCTGCAGCTGCCGGACCCCTTTGAGCTCCGCCAGCGAGGTGACGTTTGGCAGAAGCTTGACCGCCACCGGAGAAGCGGCGAGATTGACGTATCGCCTAATGTCGGCAGCGATCTTCTTCCAGTCGCGCTCACTAGGCATGCCCGCGCTATCTATCTCCGCGCTATTCACGCTTTCGCTGCGAGGACGGTTGCTCCTGGAATAACGGTTAAGTCGCTCCTCCGCGATTGGGTGGTGTTGAACCCGCTCAAGAGCCTGGCCATCGCGCTCGCGCGCACGAAGCTGCAGTCCACCAAGATGGATGAGGAGACCCCTCACCCTCTCGAGGAGTGGATCCAGACCAAGGTGGCGATGGAGGCTCGTCGCTCGAGTGCGCTGCGAAGGGTCATCGGCAGCCCGAAGCCGGGCGAGGTGGACCGGAAGGCGCTTCGAGAGTACCAGCTCCACCGCTTCCGCCATCAGATGCTCTATACAGGCGAGAACGCGCCCTTCTACCAAAGACGATGGAAGGAGACTGGACTGAAGCCGGAAGAGATCCGCACCTTCGACGATCTTTGCAAAGTGCCGCTCACCGAGCCTAGTGATCTGGCCGAGAATCCCTTCGAGTTCCTGTGCGTTTCGCAAACCAAGGTCATGCGCGCCTTCAGCACCTCCGGGACCAGCGGACAGAGGAAACGGCTGTTCTACACCCGCAACGACGTACTGGGCGTGATCGACCCCATTTCCGCAGCGCTCAAGAACGTGGGCATGAGGAAGAACGACACGCTCCAGATCATGTTCCCCGCGATCGATGCCTGGGACCCGGGCCTTATGCTTGAGGGCGCCTGCAAGCTCGCTGGACTGAACGCGGTCAAGGCGAGCATGATCGACGTGGACGAGCAGCTGCGGCTGATGAAGGTGAACCATACCACGATGATGATCGGCCTGACCTCGTTCATCTATCGCCTCACGCTGCTGGCCAAGGAGAAGGAGGACCTGCGCTCGTACGGCATCAAGGCCTTGATCCTCTCCGCCGAACCGATGCCGGAGGCGATGCGGCGCGAGCTCGAGAACGCCTGGGGCTGCAAGGCCCTGAGCCAATACGGCATGACCGAGATGGGTCTTGCGACGACCATCGAATGCAACGAGAAGGACGGCCTGCACATCAACGAGGCGGACTTCCTTCCGGAGGTCATCGACCCCAAAACGGGGGAACACGTCTCAGAAGGGGAGGACGGCGAGCTGATCTGGACCAGCCTCAGCTTCGAGGGCTCGCCGTTGCTGCGGTACCGCAGCTACGACATCAGCTTCCCGATCGAGCCTCCCTGCCGCTGCGGCTTCCGCGCGGTCGGCATGATCGGCAAGATCAAAGGTCGAATGGACATGCAGACCAAGGTGGGTTTCGGGGAGAAGGTCTTCCCGCTTCTGTTCGACGAGGCGGTGCTGGGCGTGAAAGGAGTGCTGGGCTACCACCTGACCATCGATAAGGACGGATACAAGGACAGGCTGAGCTTCAACGTCGAGTACATCGGGGACCCGAACACTGGCAAGGAGCAGGTGCTGGGCGCGATCAGCGGCCTCGACGAGATAAGGTCAGGGTTCGAGAACGACCTGCTGGCGCCGATCGAGGTCAAGGTCGTTCCGCCGGACCAGAAGGGTTGGGTCCCGAAAACCCGCACGATAGTCGACAACCGCAAGCAGTACTAGGCAGTCCGAACAACGCAATGGTCTCTGCGAAAGGCTCTTTAGCTGGCTGATTGTGAGGGGGATGCGATGAAGATCGGAGTCATTTCGGTCCAGGGAGCGTTCCCGGAGCACCGGGTGGCGGTCGAGAACGCGCTTCGCTCGCTTGGACTGAAGGGCGCGGCGGTAACCGTCCGCAGGCTCCCCGATCTGGAAGGATGCGAGGCGGTCATCATTCCGGGCGGAGAGAGTACTACGATCTCGAAGCTCCTGGTCAGGTTCAAGCTGCACGAGCGCATCGTCGAGATGGCGCACGAGGGCGTCCCGGTAATGGGCACGTGCGCGGGAATGGTCCTCCTCGCGAAGGAGGGCGACGACGAGGTCGCGAACACCGAGACGAAGCTCCTCGGCCTGATGGACATGGCGGTCGACCGCAACTCCTACGGGCGACAGAGGGAATCGTTCGAGGTGCCGCTCGATATCGAGGGACTGGATGCGCCGTTCCCCGGAATCTTCATCCGCGCCCCGATCGTCCGTCGCGTCTGGAACGGCTGCAGGGCGCTGTCGACGAGGCCGGAAGGCATCGTGATGGCGGGGCAAGGAAATCTGACCGCGCTCTCGTTCCACCCCGAACTGACGAAGGACACGCGCGTCCACGAGATGCTTCTGAGAATGGTGTGATCAGCGGCCCTTGATCGCCCTGATTATCGACTCGAGCCTGCTCGCGTATCCGCCGAGCTCGACGATGGTGCCGGTGACGATGATGTCCGCACCCGCCTTCCTCATCACGTCCGCCTGTTCCGGAGTGCGGATCCCGCCCCCGACGATGATCGGGATGCGCAGGTTCTTCTTGACCGCCTGGACCATCTGCGGCGGCACCGGTTCCGGCGCTCCGCTTCCCGCCTCATAATAGACCAAGTCCATGCCCATGTACTGCGCCGCCAGGCCGTAAGCGACCGCCATGGCGTTGTCGTCACGCCTGACTACGTCGGCCTCGCCCACCTCTCCGACCTTCATTCCTGGCTCGACGATCACGTACCCCATTCCCATCGTCTCTAGCCCCATCTTGGCCACTATGGGCGCGGCCGCAACCTGCTCGCAGATGATCATCTTGCGGTTGCGGGAGTTGAGCATGCTCATGAAGTAGATAGCATCGGCGTACTTCGAGATCGCGTGCGCACCAGAAGGGAAGTAGATGACGGGGATCTTGACCTTGTCCTTGATCGAGAGGATGGTCGCGTCGAGGTTCTCCTGCGTTACACCGGTCGAGCCGCCCACCATGATCGCGTCCGTGCCCGCCCTTTCCGCCGCCGCGGCGATGCTTCCTGCGTGCATGCAGTCCTGTTTGGCGGGATCGATGAGGGTCATGTGCATGGCCTTGCCGCGCCGCAGCCTCTCCTTGATGTACGCCTTGACGTTCACGTGATTCCTCCGATCAGGAAGGATACGAGGGCCACTAGCATGGCCACCTTTAACAAGGTCTGGCCCTGCTTGGGGCTCCGGAATTGAACAATGGATGAGTATATAAATATTGCATCCGCCACGGCCACCACCACAAGGTATCCGACACCGAAGGTGCCGACAAGGTAGGGCTCCGGCGAGAGTGCGACGGCCAGGAGGATGGCGGTCGCGCCAGCGATGCCCGCGTTCCTTCTTCCCACCCGCTTCGGAAGGGTGCGGCGGTCGAAGTCCGCGTTCATGTCCTCGATGTCCTTGACGATCTCCCTTCCGAGCGTGGCGAGGAAGGCCATCGCCGCCACCACCAGAGTGCGGTCTGCCATTCCCACGACCGCCCCGCCCAACAGGAAGAGAGCGCCGGTGAGCCAGGCGATCGAGAGATTGCCTGCCAGCCCGCGCTTCTTCGTGTAGAGCTCGTAGCCGAGCATGATCGCCACCGCCGAGAGGACGATCGCGATCGAGAGCGCGTCCCAGAGGAGCAAGGAGAGAAGAACGGAGACGACGAACGCTCCGGCGCTGAGCCTGAGCGCGGTCTCCGGTTTCATTCGCTTTGACGGGATGGGCCGCTCGGGATGCCCGAGCTTGTCCACCTCGCGGTCCAGATAATCGTTCAGGGCGTTGCCACCGGCGACGAAAGCGAACACCACCCCGGCGGCCAAGAGCACCCTCTGCCAGGAGTCCGCCAGCCCGGTGCCCGCAGCCACCAGGACGGCGAGCACAAGCCCCAGAACGGCGATCGCGGCGTTCCCCAGGCGGAATATCTGGACGAACCGATTCACGTCGAGCAGATTCGATTCCCGTCTAATATCCTTTGCTCGCGCGATCGACCAACCAGTCGAAGCTGGAACCTAATTAGGGTTATATAGCGCGTCCCTGCATTTGGGCCGCGGGACCGATTTGGACCAAGCTGCAGAGGTGGAGCTGATACGCTCCCTGGTCGCAAGCCACTTCAAGATATACGACGCCAAAGTGAGCATGGACGCGGTGGTCGTGATGATCACCCCGGACCCCTCGTCCCTCGAAGCGGAGTTCGAGAAGCTTCGTAAAGAGATGAAGGGGCGGGGCTACATTCCCATCCTTGAGTACAAGCAAGGCGAGTACCAGATCGCCGTGATCAGGAGCCCCTCCCGCCGGATGGGCCGCAATTGGTTGAACCTCACGCTGCTGGCGATCACCACCATCACCACCGTCCTGACCGGGATGGCCTGGTGGGCATCGTACACCTCCAGCTCGGCCCTATTGACCGCGGACAACATCATCTTCGGCACGCTGTTCTTCGCCGCTCCGCTCATGACCATCCTGGGGGTGCACGAGCTCTCGCACTACCTCATGTCCAAGAGGCACGGCCTGGATGCCTCCCTTCCCTACTTCATCCCCTCAATTCCCCCGCTCGGTACCTTCGGCGCCTTCATCTCCATCCGCGAGCCGATGCCGAGCAAGAAGGCGCTTGTGGACATCGGCGCCGCCGGCCCCATCGCCGGATTCCTCGTCACCATCCCGTTCGCGCTCCTCGGGCTCTACCTCAACGCGCAAGGGCCGACGACTTCGGCACTCGCGACGGGCGGGGCGACGGTCGTCAACTTCCCCGTGTTCTACGACCTGCTCTCCCTCTTCGTGCCGCAGCCGGCGGGGCTGATGTCGATCCACCCCTTGGCGTTCGCGGCCTGGGTCGGGTTCTTCGTCACCGCGATAAACCTCCTGCCCGCGGGACAGCTTGATGGCGGGCACATCGCCCGCGGTCTGCTCGGCGAACGCGCGAAGTACCTCAGCATCCCGGTCGTCGGCGTCCTGCTCATCATCGGGTTCTTCTACTACCTTGGCTGGCTGCTGTTCGCGTTCCTCATCATGTTCCTCGGCATGAGGCACCCCGCGCCTCTGAACGACGTCACCCGCCTGGACGCGAAGCGCGTGGTCGTGGGAGCGCTCTGCCTCCTGATACTCGCCGGCTCGTTCGTGCCGATCCCGCTCCAGGACGTTCCGATTGACACCTCGTATTCCATCGAACCGATCGGATCGAACACCACGACCGTGATCGCCGGAGAGACAGCGATATTCGAGATGTCCGTGAACAACACTGGCAACGTGGATAACTTCACCGCGCATCTCTACGTCGAGAACGTTCCGATCGGCTGGGGCGTCGGCCTGTACGAGTCCACCGGGCCGCCCTCGAACGCCACCAACACGCTGGACCTGGTCCTCCCCTACAATTCGGCGGTCGGGGTCACTCTCGAGATCCTCGTGCCCTCCCTGGCCCACCATCAGAACTACACGATCGCGGTCGTGAAGTCGAGCTCGGACCCGATCTCGAGCGGACTGTCGTTCACCGTCAGAGTCGTCTGAAGACGCAGTAATGCCGGGTCAGCGACCGGTGCACTCTCTGGGCGTGTCTCTCCTCGAGGTCGAGAGCGGCGTGCCCCGTGCACTCCCAAGGGAGCACGACTCCCGCCCTAGATCCCGCCGTGAGCACTTCGGAGATCGAATCCAGGGCGCGCAGGTGCAGCTCTTTCGCCGGCTCCTTCATCGTCGAAGCGGAACGGCCGTATGGGGGGTCGGTGGCGACTGCGTCCACCTTTCCGAACAAGAACGGTATCTCGCCGATGTCCGCTCGTTCGAGCGCCTCCGCCTTCGCGCCGAAGTGCGCCAGGTTCGTGCGGCAGCCTTTGATCATCTCTGGCGCGAGATCTGATCCAATTGCTCTGATGCCCATCAGAGCCGCCTCCAGCAAGATCCCTCCAGTGCCGCAGAATGGGTCGAGCAGGGTCATGCCTTCTTTCGCCCTGGTCAGGTTCACGAGGGTGCGCGCATACCTCGGGTGCAGGGAGATAGGGGAGAAGAACGGCCGGCTGCGGACGTGGCGCTCCTCGTACTGGTCTCGGTCGATCACGCGATCGGAAATGAAGAAGTGCAATTGGTCTGACATCAGGATTCGAAGCTGCACGTCCGCACGCGCGAGGTCGACCTTGCGCCCGACCGTGACGATCTCGCTCACCTTGCGCACCGCGTCCAACGAAGCGTCAGGTCCTGCCGCTCCGCCGAACCTGCGTGTCCTCACGCTCACCGAGCCGGGTGGCAGTTCCAGCTCTGTCGCGAAGCCTTTCAGGTCCTCCTGAGCGCACGAACCGAGATAGCGACCGAAGCGATGAGTGAGCGCGAGGCGCGATTCGAGCACGTCGAGGAGCTTTTCGTCGAGGCTCGCGATCACGTACCCCGGACCGAAAACGGCGTCCGCGTCGCCTTGCTCGTAGGCCTCGAACAAGGCGACCGCTTCCGCCGATGGCAACGTTGGATGCTCCCCTGATAGCTCGAAGAACGTGCGCCGCAGGGTCATGGTCATCGCGCGGGTGTACTCATCGTGTGGCTATAAACTCAATCGCGGATGCCTTCCTCAGAGACGCTGAAGACCGCCTCCGCCTCCGGGAGGTTCGGGGAGTCGATGAGCCTGGCGATGCGCTTCCCGCCCTTGCTCTTGCGCAGGTAGATGCGGTACGTGGCCGCGTGCCCGACGATGTGCCCGCCGATCGGCCGGGTAGGGTCGCCGAAGAACGCGTCCGGCTTGGCGGACACCTGGTTCGTGACCGCCATGACGGCGTTGTTGAGATCGCCGAAGCGCAGCAGGTCGTGCATGTGCTTGTTGAGAAGTTGCTGCCTTTCGGCCAGCGCTCCCCTTCCCACGTACTCCGCGCGGAAGTGCGCTGTGAGCGAGTCCACGATCATCAGGCGCACCGGCATGTCCTTGGCCATCTCCATCGCCTTGTCGACCAGCAGCATCTGGTGCGAGGAGTTGAAAGCCCTCGCGACGTGGATCTTGTGCAACGTCGCCACCGGATCCAGTTCCATGGCGGTCGCGATCTGGACGATCCTTTCGGGGCGGAAGGTGTTCTCGGTGTCGATGACGATGACCTCCCCGTCCAGGCCGCCGCTCTCGATAGGCATGGTCGCGTTGACGGCCAGCTGGAAACAGAGCTGCGTCTTCCCGCTGCCGAACTCGCCGAAGAACTCCACGATCGCCTGAGTCTCGAACCCGCCGCCCATGAGCTCATCGAGCGCCTTCGAGCTCGACGTCAGCTTGCGCATGGCCTGCCTGCGCTCAAGGATCACATCGCCCGGTTCGAAGCCGCCCACGTCGGCCGCCTCCTTCGCCGCTGCGATGATCTTCACGGCCGCGGCTTCGCCTATCTCGCAAGCCTCAACGAGGTTCTTCGGCGATTCGACCGCAATCGACATGAGATCGGTGTAGCCAGCCTCCCTCAGCCTTTCGGCCGTTGCCGGACCTACTCCCGGTAGCTCTTCTAGCGCTTTCTCCGCCATCGACACACCATCCTTGTCCTATCCCACGGGCACTTATAAAGGTGCCACAGGGTAAGACGAAAGTGCCCGATTCCAGGCGCACTTCTGAAGAGGATTTGACGCCTACTCATAAAACCGGTCCGGCTGCAGTCAATATGCCTGCTGGCCGTTGTTCGTCGCCCGCGCAATCTGAAAAAGGTTTAAATCCCGTCGTTGGTTAACGGGAAAGCATGGCCAAGAAGAGACGCAAGGAAGAGGTCGAGGCCGAGAAGTACGAGTTCAAGCCTCCAGACTTCGACGAGAAGACCTTCTTGGCGACCGACTTGAAAGGCACCAAGGCGGTAATCGTCTCATCGCTCATCGGGATCGCCATCGGCGTCTTCGCTTGGGCCGTCACCGGCATCAGCCCGATAGTCGGCGGCCTCGCGATCCTCGCTGCGGCCATCGGGCTCCCCTACATCTTCAGGATCATTCGCATCGACATCGAGGGCGTGCAGAGGATGACGAAGATCGGGAACGCCGTCCTTGTACTGTTCCTGGGCCTAGCGCTTTGGATCGTGCTGCTCAACCCGCCGGCGAACGACTACATCGCCCCCGAGATCGCCTCCACTTCCGTGCAGTTCCACACCTCCACGGATACGACCTGGGTGACGTATACGGGCTCGAACGCGATCATCAGCGGCGACACCGTCAGGGTGAGCGCTTCGATCAACGACAACGGCAAGATAGCGAACGTGTACATCAGCATTCCAGGCGCGACCAGTGGACAGGTCTCCATGACCTACGAAGGTGGCAACTACACGTTCACGCAGGCGTACACCACCGCCAATACCTATTCCTACACGATCACGGCGGTGGACACGGCCGGCAACGCCAACCACGAGAGCGGGTCGTTCATCGTCGCTACCTAGGCTCGCTTCCACGGCAGCGTGCGGTCGAGGTGTTGGGTGAATTCCTGCTGAAGCCCTGCGTTCAAAGCTTGCGAGTGCGAGAGCACCTTCATCCTCGCGACGTCCTTGAACCCGCTGCCGAGCGCCGCCTTCCCTGCCTCGGCGCGCAGGAATGCCGCCGCCTCGGAATGCTTTCGCTCGACGATCGCCATCCACCTTCCGTCACTGAGGAATGGCCCGGAGACGGCCCTTCCGGACCACTTCTTGAGGAACTCTCTGGAGTTCGGCAGCCAGGATGGAGGACCGACGTGCTCCTGCACGAGGGGGAGACGGTCCACCTCGAGTTCGAATATCAGGGTGACACGGCGCGCTCCGACGCAGACTGTCCGGTCTAGGATGCGATACCCGCCTGACGACAACAAAGCACCTAGGCCGTCGATAGACCGCCTTGCTTGGGGGTAAAGGTCGTCGTCGATCAGGTCCGGCCTAGGGAATCGTACGGCGAGGATCCTCGTGCGTCTCCTAGTCAGCTCCTTCTTAACCCTCGTCATGCTCCAGATCTTCTGCTTCCTGGGGAAGAAGAACGCCGGAGATGGCTTTCTTAGATACTCTATGGCCGCCTGAACGAAGAGCGCGAACGCGTTCCTGCTGACTGCGGACGCAACATTCCTCGAGGCGTCGACGGGGTCATAGAAGATCAGGGGCGAGTCGAATTCCACGCCTCGTTCGCCGAGGTCCAGCACGGTTCCGTGGTTCCAGTTCGAAGCTGCCTCCAGAGTTCCTTGGAAGGAACGATATTTGAGGATCAGGAGTTCGACCAGATAACCGGAAAACCCCTGCACCTTGGCCTCCGCCCCATACACGCCGACGCCCTTCATGAACTGCTTGAGGATCCTGACCTCTTGCTTTTGCGACGTGGACATCTTCGCTTCAACGTATCTGGTGTGGAACGGAGTCCTATCAACTGCGGACTTGAGACCGACTGGGCTGTCGATCTTGAAGCACGGGACGAGGTCGACGTCGAACCCCTCCTTGCGACCATGAATGTAGGGGTGTTCGGCGTAGCGCTCTTCCCCATTGGTCAATACTTTCCTGCCGATCCTCAGACCGGCCTCCTCCAGATGTTCTCTGGACGTGCTTGCTTCGAACAAGATGAAGATGTCTATGTCAGGAGGATGGGTGTATGTGTCCTTGGCGACGGATCCGACCAGCATGCACTCGATAGCCTCGCCTTCGGACTTCGACGCCTCTGTCACCTCCGAGAGCAACTCCCCTGCCACCCGAGCTACCCTGGCTCTCTGAGTGGGGCTGGGAGAGACCCTGCGGAGCACATCGTTCTCGATGTCCATCCGTCGTTCATTGCTCAGGAATTTGATAATACTTGCCCAGGTGATGGGCTTCTATCCGTCAGATGGATGGGTTGGTGTCCAAGGCCGATGTTGGTGGGGATTCAAAACAGTGCTTTAGGAGGAAAGTTGAGCCACCGACCTCAGACACCAATTCCGCCTAGTAATTGCACTACTATAAAAGCGTTGGTATTAATCGACTCATTCATGCAGGAAATAGGCCCTCTTTCGGTGTAGAGGGGTCGAAGTCCGCATCTGTTGTGCGCTATATAGCCAATCCGGCGACCTGTTAATCAATCTCTCAGTAGATATAGGGTGTTAACTGTAGGTTGACTCCTGCCTTTCTGGTAAGTACCTGTTTTTCGCTTCGGCGAACGGCGTTAAGGGGCTCCGCTGCTCAAACCACGATTTCCATTAACGAGGTAAAGGAATCAAGCGACAAGGACTATCCACGCGTGCATTGGGACGGATCATCGTACCCTCGGGTGCGTAGCTATATGAAGCGACGGATCTCGTCCGTTAAGAGGTCAAGCTACGGCCCTCTACTTCATGCAAGGTAGATTCCTTTATTCCGTGAAGGAGCGGATGGGACCGCAACGCTAAGATCTTCGGACCAAGGCCATTTGCCCGTCCCTTGAACCGCCAAGATTCATATAGTGTCAAGGGGAAATTGGGTTAGAGAGACGAGGGCCAAAAGCCCATCTGGCTCTCTGACGAAGACGAACCGCGGAATTGTTTGGGATGAGGTTCGTTGGGGGGTATGAACGAATGTTGGACACAAGTAGTGTAAACTATGACGTGATCTTCCGACGCTACGACATCGAAACGGAGACCAAGGAAAAGCCCGAGGCAATCGCGGAAAAGATGCTGGGTTCCGTTTCCGACGCCAGGCTGAAGAAGGTTGCGGAAGACGTGGTCTTCATGAACTATAAGGGCGTGGAGGCCGACGTTAGGGCAGCTTTGGAGAAGACCAAGCCCGAGGACGTTATCGAGAAGGGACTCGTGAAGGGCATGGACGTCGTGGGCGAGCTCTATGGCCGCGGTATCTACTACTTGCCCCATGTCATGGTCGCCGCTCAGGCGATGGACAAGGGCATAAAGACCGCTGAGGCCAAGATGAAGGGCGAGAGGGAGGCCCGTGGCACCGTCGTAATGCACGTTGCCGAGGGAGACCCGCACGACATCGGTAAGAACATCGCAGCGGTGCTTCTGCGCTCGAACGGCTACGCTGTCTTCGACCTTGGCAGGGATGTCAACGTTGAGGATGTCGTCAAGGTCGTCGAGGAGAAGAAGCCGGACATGGTCACCGGAACCGCGCTAATGACCACCACCATGTCCGCGTTCCCGAAGATCGCCGACAGGCTGATCGAGAAGGGTATCGAAGTCCCGTTCGTCTGCGCGGGCGGTGCAGTGAACAGGTCGTACGTCGAGTCGTACCCGCTGGGCGTGTACGCCGACAAGGCCAACCAGGGACCGGTACTCGCGGCCAAGGCCGTCGAGGGCTGGGACTACAAGAAGATCCGCACCAAGTGGGACGACCTCGTGGGCGCCCATGGAGCTAAGTAAGGAGGTGCAAAAATGGCCATAAAGAGATTCACAAAGATGGAGTACAAGAACGCCGACGAGCTAGTCTTCGGTGAGGCCAAGTACCCCGTGACCTACGGTCTGGGCCAGAAGGCGGGCGCAGGGCACGTCATCCCTGAGATCAACTTCGCGCCAAGGCCTGGAGCGGAGAGGAACCCGGAGACGCTGCGCCGTGAGTATGTCGACTACATCACGAAGGACATCCTCGACCGCGCGATTACCCTGGGATTCCCGGCGGTCCAGCTTGAGAACGAGCACATATTCCAGATGGTTAACGACCCGCAGAAGTTCGAGAAGCCGGTCGTCGCAGGCCAGAAGGAGCTCATGGAGAAGTACCACGACGAGTACGGCATCGCGCTGTCCATCAGGCACACGATCGCCGACCCGAGGCTGTGCGAGAAGGGAATGAGGCCGAAGATGGACAAGGTCCACAACTACCCTGAGAAGGTCATCGAGTCCGCAGAGGTCGCTTGCGAGAACGGCGCCGATGTGCTCTCGATTGAGTCGATGGGTGGCAAGGAAGTGTCCGACTACGCCATCATGAACGGCGACATCAAGGCCTGGCTCTTCGGTATCGGCTACCTAGGCTCGATCGACATGGAGTGGCTCTGGCCCCAGCTGGTCGACATCTGCAAGAAGAACAAGGTCATCGCGGGAGGCGACACGAACTGCGCCGGTGCGAACACCTCGATGTTCATGGCCGGCGGATACCTGGACCGCGATGTGGCCAGGACCTTCGCTGCGGTCACCCGATGCATTGCTTCTGCCAGGACGCTCATCGCGTACGAGGCGGGCGCGACCGGGCCGGACAAGGACTGCGGGTACGAGGGACCGATCCTGAAGGCGATCTCTGGAAAGCCGAGCGCCCAGGAAGGCAAGGGCGCGCAGTGCGCCCACGCGGACCTGATGGGTAACCTCATGGCGCACACCTGCGACCTGTGGTCGAACGAGTCCGTCGAGTACCACCCCGAATTCGGTGGCTCTTCAGTCCAGTGCTGGCTGGGAGTCATCGGCTACGAGGCGGCTCTAATGACCACCGCGAAGCAGACCGGGCAGGACAAGGTCCTCAGGGACCTCTATGTGGCGGCCGACCGCTACAAGAGCCCCGAGGGCTTCTGCATCTGCCACGACAACGCCTACGAGATCGGCAAGGTCATCGTTGAGAACGGCGACGACATCTACCTGAGGTCCAAGGCCGCAGGCATGAAGGCCGCTGAGCTCATCGACGCCGCGAACAAGAAGGGTCAGATGCGCCTGAACAAGATGGAGAAGGACACGCTGAACAAGATCATCGTGGACCTCAAGTCTCTGCCAGACGACACCGACAAGTTCGTGGACTGGGCCCTGAAGACCTACAAGGACATCCCGATGTTCAACCCGAAGAACTACGGGCTGTAAGACTAACAAGTCTGCCAGAAATCCTTTCCCAAACCATTTCCTTTCCCCATTTTTTTTCTGATCATTGCGAGGGGAACCCATCAACTAAGTCAGAGGCCGAGCTCAACGGCGGCTCCCTTCATGCCCTCGAGCGCGACCGCAAGGAACTCCTCGAGAGGAATGCCCAGCTCGGTGCAGACCATTATCCTCTCCCTGGAAACGCTCCTTGCGAAATCCTTCTCCTTGAAGCGCTTCGCGATCGAGCTTGGTTTGACGTCGGCAAGCTTCTTCGTCGGCAGCACGAGCGCGGTCGCGATCACCAGGCCTGATGCGGCGTCGCAGCATACCAATCCTTTCTTCAGCTTCGTGTCGACCGGCACATGGGTATGCTCGGAGTTGTGCGCGAGGATCGCTTCGATGACCTCTGCGCTGACCTTGCCATCGAGCATGTCCTTGGCGACGAGGGTGTGATCCTCGGCTCCGTGGCACTTCTCGAAATCGATGTCGTGTAGGATTCCGACGTCCTCCCAGAGGCCCTGGTCCTCGCCCAAGCGCGATGCAAGACCCTTCATCGCCGCCCCGACCGCGATCATGTGCTTGACGTTGTTCTCCTTCTGGACGTTGGCGCGCACCAGCGCCAGGGCTTCCTCTCTCGACATCATGACGAACGAGGATGCGCGCCTCCGACGTTAATCGTTATTGTTCGCCCTTCTGCTTCTCCAGGAGGAACGCGGGCAGTTCGAAGCCGCTCACCGGTCCGGCCTCGACCGTCCATCTGGTCATCTGTTCGACCTGCCGCTCCATCCCTTTGCACAGTCCGGGGGTCAGCAGCTTCCGATGGTTGACCCTGCTTCCGACCGCGGTCACCGTCAGCGCGCGCATCACCGTCATCGGGGTCATGAGCTTCATGCCAGCCGCGTGGTCGACGGTGAAGCCCTTGGTGTCCGTCGGCACGACGAAAGCGCTCGCGGTCGGGACCCTGTCGAAGATCAGTTTGAGAACATAGAGGGTCACGGCACAATTGCCAGTCACTAAGACGGGCGAGTCGGGTCCGGGCGAGTTTAGCTCGATGAGCTGGGCTGGCACCGTGCTCATGCTGGAGTCCGCCTCGTGAACTTCGAGTGTGATCGAAAGCGGTCCAGCGAGTCCCTCCGACATCCTCAGCGCCATCTCAGGACAGTTCTTCACCGAGGCCTTCCCGGCGCTCAGCGCCTCCGCCATTTCCCGGCAGGTTTTATAGCCACAGCTTCCGCAGTCCTTCATCGGCAGGTATTTCAGGACGTCCTCCGCCGAGAGCCCGTAGAAATCGACCTTCTCGACCGTCATCTCTCCAGGTTGCCTCCGCCTACGCCTTCGCCCTCTTCATCGCGCCGATCGTCAATCCCCTGAACTTGAAGACCTTCTCCGGGCACGACATCTCGCAGCGCATGCACGCCGTTCCGCCGCAGAGGTCCGAGGCCACGCAGATGTGATATCCTCTCGGCGTGGACTCGATCGCCAGCGCGCGCTCGGGGCAAGCCTCTTTGCACTTCTCGCAGCCGATGCAGCCTTCGAACTCGCCTTCGACCTTCACGCCTATGTCGCGCAGAATCTTCAGACCCTTGTCTCCAAGCACTGGGATGTCGCGCTGCACGAGCTTCTCGACCTTCGCCTTCTTCAACTTCTTCGGCAGCTCTTGGATGCCCTCCATCTTGAGCATCATGTTGTAGCCGTCCAGGGGCATGCCCTCCTGCCAGAACGCGAGCTCCTGGATGAAGATGGTCTCGAACACCTTGTCGGTCGCGAACATCACGTGGTTCGCGCGTATCGCGCTCGCGATCGACTGAAGCTTGTCCATGACCTCCGGGTCGCGGACGATGTCGGTCGCCATCGCAAGCGAGGTGTTGCCGACCTGGTAGATCGTGTTGAAGGTCGGTGGGATGAGCCCTACCCTCTGGGCCTTGAGCGCGTCCACGTAAGTTCCAGACGCACCGGACATGTACATGCTGTCGAGCTCCTCGAACTTGACCCCCGCATGCTCGAGCAGGGTGAAGTGACCGGCGCGCATCGCGCCGAAGGTCTTAGCTGCCTCTTGGAAGTCGTGCTCGTCCAGGGTAATGCCGTTCATCAGGTGCAGCTTGTGGTCCGGCGTGAGGATCTTCGGAGGCTTCACTAGGTTCGTGTCCAAGCCGGCGGCTATCGCAGCGATGACCCCTGTGCCGGTGACGCCCAGAGCCTTGCCATGCATCGGTCCTTCCTCTCGAACGTCGCCATTCGTCAGGTCGACCAGGTCCCCGTCAACGGGGAGGAGGTTGTCGTCCAGCACCTTCATGCGCCAGTTGAACTCGTAGTCCATGTCCGAGATCGCGCCTGGAGAGGCGAGCATGCCGCTCTTGATGTGCTGCCCTTCGATCGCCGGGCCCGCGGCCGCCGATCCGGTGTAGATCTCATCGCCAACCTTGAGTGCCATTTCCGCGTTCGTGCCATAGTCCGTCACGAGGCAAGTCTCTTTGCGGTCGAGCAGGCCGGTCTTCAGCATCATCGCGAGCGCGTCCGCACCGATTTCATGCTTGATGGCCGGCGGAACGTAGAGGTCGGCCTCAGGGTTCACGTCCAGACCGAGACTGACCGCCTTCACTACCTTCGCGTCGCGCTTCTGCTGCTCCACGCCCCGGACCCTGAGCGCGTTCGGCATCGCGAACGCCAGGTCGCGTATCTCCATGTTCTGGAATATCGAGAGCTGGATCGGGTTGCCACAGATCGCCATTCGCTCGACGTGCTTCAGATTGATGTCCAGAAGCTTGAGCAGGCGGTTGGTCGCGTCGATCATCAATGCGTTGGCGACGTTGCGATCGACCTCGATGCAGAACGTGAGGTGGTCCATTACGTTCATGCCCGGGATCGGGTGCCTGACCGTGATCGCCGTGCTGATGATCTTCTTGGTCTTCAGATCGATCGCGTGCGCCCTCGTCCCGCTGGTACCCACGTCTATCGAGATGCCGTACTTTTCCGCCATTTTCTCACCCCAGTGAAATCATCTTGTGCTCTGCGCCCTCGTCATGCCCATCCTCGAGCTTGAGGATGCGCACCCTTCCGTCCAGTCCCTTGAGACCGGATTCGAGTACTTCCTTCGCCTGACAATCGTCGATGCCGATGGCGACAACCATCACGTTCATCGTGCCTGAGTTCACGAGCGATGCTCCAGCCGTGCCAGAGATGTCCGCCCCAAGCTCCTGGTCCACGACGTTGACCTTGAGAAAACCCTCGGGCAGGCGAACGAACGCTTTCAGGTGCCCGACCATTCCGCCGCGCGCGGAGACGTCCCTCGCCATTTCCAGGAGGTTCGCTCCGACGATCTTGCCGAGATCGTCGCCAGTGAGCCTGCCCTTTGCCTCGAAATGCGCCCTTGCTCCGTACGAGCCGGCGTTGGCGAGCTCCTTCGAGTCCTCCTCCTCCATCACATCACCCCGAGCGCCTTCACGAGCTCACCGAACCCTTGACCGGTCTTCGCCGACAGATGCACGATCGGCGGCTTCGGATTGAGCTCCTTGACCATTCCCTCAATCTCCTTGAGCTGCTCTGGCGTCACCAGATCGACCTTGTTTATCGCGATGGCATCCACTCCGGCAATCTGCCTCGAGAAGAACGCCTTGGTGTCCTTGAACAGCTTCTCCGCGCGGAATGCATCAACGAGCGCGACGCTGACGTTGCGCTCGACCTCGACCATCGAGGTGCGCACGATTGCGTTGATCTTAGAGGGGAGGGCCAACCCGGTTGGCTCAATGAGCACGATATCTGGCTTGAACTCCTTGGAGATGATCCGCAAGGTGTTCTGCAGGCTGCCAGACAACGAGCAGCAGATGCAGCCTTCAGTGAGCTCTACCGAGCGCAGGCCGTAGGCATCAATGACCGCCCCGTCAACGCCGACCTCGCCCACCTCGTTGACGATCACCGCTACCCTCTTCCCGGCCCCTCCGAGCTCCTTTCCGAGGCGCACAAGCAGGGTCGTTTTGCCGCTTCCTAGGAACCCAGCCAGTTGACAGATAATCATCAATCGTGAAACGAGAGTCGGGGTCATAAAAGTGTTGCCGGCCAGTCTCGATCCTTACGTGCTTTTTGGCTCTCCGGGCCCCGTAGCTACGCTTTTTGTGAGGGATGCCGCGTGACCCTGATCGCCTTCGCCAAGCTGACGCGCATGAAATCCTCTGCGGCGACGGTGCGAACCCCTGATTCCTCCTCGATGAAGCGGCGCTCCTTTTCAACGCCTTCATGCACCATCTTCGAGCCGAAGTGCGTGATGATCGCGATCTCAGGGTCGATCTCCTTGGCGAAAGCAGCGCCATCCTCCGAGGACAGGTGATGCCTGACACGGGAGCGGCGGGGACGGGTGACGCACATGATCAGGGCGCGGGCCCCTTTGTGCGAATTGACGACCTCGTCGACCAATTCCGAATCGCTGACGTAGGAGATCGCTCCCTCGCTCGTCCTGATGACGAATCCGACGCCGTCAGGGTCGGAATGGCGCGTCGGCGTCACGGCGATCTCGGTTCGTTTGACAGTGAGCTCGTCCCCGGGAACGAGCACTCTGGATTCCCCGGCGATGCCTCTGTGATAGCCTGATATCGCGGGCCCGAAGCCCTCGTGTCCTTCGATCGCGCTCCTCGATCCCGCAACCAGGCCGCGTTTCGTGAAGCTGCATCTGGTCATTCCTTCGATGAGCACCTCCGCATCTCCGTAGTGGTCCGGGTGCGCGTGCGACACCAGGATGCAATCGGTCTTCGCCGGGTCGAGGTGCATCTCGCGCATCGCCAGCACCGATCCCGGCCCGGGGTCGATGTGGATGTTCGCCCCGTCCTTGAGGTAGATGCCTCCGGTGCGGCGGACCTGGTAGACGGTGGAGAATCGTCCCCCGCCCGTGCCGAGGAAGATTATCGTGGCCACTTCGTTTCCTTCTGCTGCTCAGGCACGGTTCGCACCGACATATACCCTTCCCCGAGAGGCGGCAAAGTTGAAGAAAGCCCAGTGGCATCAACGCTCGCCATGTCGAGTCTGTTGGTCAAGAACGCTCTGATCCTCACCCAGAACGCCAAACGAGAGGTGCTCCGCGGCGACCTCTTGGCGGATGATGGAAGGATCGTTTCGATAGGGAAGGTCAAAGGGACCGCGGACGAGGTCATCGACGCCGACGGCGATCTGCTGATCCCCGGCTTCGTGAACGCGCATACCCACGTGGCCATGGCGATCATGAAGGGGGTCGCGGACGACGTGCCCTTCGACGCTTTCCTCAACCGTGTCTTCGCACTCGATGCCAGGAGGATAGAGAGCGACATTGTCGCCGGAGCGCGGCTTGGTTGCCTTGAAATGATCAAGGGCGGGACGACGACCTTCGTGGACATGTACTACTCCGAGGACGCGGTCGCGCAGGCGGTCGAAGAGACAGGCATCAGAGGGGTCTTGTGCTGGGCGGTGCTCGACAAGCAGTACACGACGCAGAAAGGCGTCCCGCTGGACAACTGCAAGCGCTTCTTCAGGAAGTTCAAGGGAAAAGAGCAAGTAATCCCTGGCATCGGGTTGCAGGGCGTCTACGTCTGCTCCGAGGAGACCTTCCTGGCCTCGAAGGAGTTCGCCGAGAAGGAGGACCTGCTCCTGCATTTCCACCTCTCGGAGACGAGGGGAGAGGTCTACGAGCACAAGCGCAAGCACGGAGCGAGGCCATGTGACTGGCTCGCGAAGATCGGATTCCTGAACGACCGCTGCCTGGCCGCCCACTCCGCCTGGTTGACGATCAACGAGATGAGGGCGCTGGCGAAGGCAGGAGCATCGGTCGCGACCTGCCCGGTGTCGAACATGAAGCTCGCGACCGGAGGGGTCGCCCCGATCCCCGAGTTCCTCAAAGAGGGCGTGAATGTCGCTCTCGGCACCGACGGCTCGACCACGAACAACTCTCTGGACATGTTCGGCGAGATGAAGACGCTGGCGCTCCTTCAAAAGAGCAATCGCTGGGATCCGACGATCGTGAGCGCTCAAACAGCGCTGGATTTCGCTACGCTCGGGGGCGCAAAGGCCATCGGCCTCGGGGACGAGCTCGGATCGCTCGAGGTCGGGAAGCGCGCGGACCTTGTGCTGATAGACACCAGGGCGGCTAACGTCGCGCCGATGACCGCGGAGAGCGCCGTCTCCTCGCTGGTGTACTCTGCTAACGCTGGCAACGTGCGTGGCGTGGTCTGTGCCGGTCGGATATTGATGCGCGATCGACGCGTGCTCACTCTCAATGAGAGGGAAGTGGTCGAGACCGCTTCGGTCGCGGCGCAAGACCTGAGGGCCAGGGCCGGATGAAGCGAGTAATATATCCTACCTCGGGGAATGGAAGGTCAGCACGAACGCCACACCCTTGGGTTGATTGTCCTCGACCGCGACGTTCCCTTCGTACCTTTCCATGATCTTCTTGACGATGTAGAGCCCGAGCCCAGATTGTCCGACTGAACCGTACTTGTACCCTTCTTGCCAGATCTTCGGCCTGATGTCCATCGGGATCCCAACCCCTTCGTCCGCGATCCGCACCTCGCTCCTGTCCTCCGAAGGGTGACTGATAGAAATCCTGAGCACCGGGCTGTTCGAATGCAGCGCCGCGTTGTTCACGATGTTGTCGAACACGGACGCAAGCGCCTCATCCGCGATCGCCGTCGCGTCTCCCACGACCTCGAACCTGATGCCCTTGTCGTGATACTTCGACAGGACCGCCTCTACGACCGGGCGGAGGTTGGTAGGTTTGAGCTGACGCGGGGAGACGACCATCTCCACTTCCTTCATCTTCTTGATGAGGTCGACGGACCTCGATACCGCGTTGATGGACGAGTTCAGGAACTTCTCGTCCTTCTTCATCTTGTAGACCTCGAGCCCGCCGCCGATTACCGTGAGGTTGTTCATCACGTCGTGCCGGAGGATGCTGTTCACGACCTTGAGGGTCCGATTGACGTCCTCGAGATCGCGTTTGATGAACGCCTGAATGACACCAAACTCGAGCGAGACCTCGTCGAAGTGCCCCCAACCTATCAACGAGTGCGCGCCATTCTCAAGAACGCTCTTCGCGCGCTGGGGGTCGGTGCTATCGAGGATCGCGACGATCGGGACCCTGGGCAGTTTGTCGCGGAAGAATCCGAGGATCGACGACTCGTTCTCCGAGCTTATCTGGACGATCGCGACCTCGGGATTCCAGCCGACGATACTGCTCACGTCTGCAACTGAGGTCGCGGTACGCGTCGCGGACGCCAGCCGATTGCATCTTGCCAGCACCTGTTCTATTGTCACTGCCATCCGTTCATCGGCGACGATCAGCGCCCGAACCCCACTGACCCTCAGCGACAGACGTGCTCCCCCTTTCCAGCGAGCAATTGCCCGCTCGATACAATAATGTTGCCCGAGCGCGACACAATCCTAGATTGAAGTGAGAGAAGTCCCGACTCCCGGATTTGAACCGGGCGCCTGCTGATAACGGCTGGAGACCGGCTATGCCGGCGACCCACTACAGTCAGCCGCTCTAACCAGACTGAGCTAAGTCGGGGTTCAAATCCCTATTACAAGAACCGTATTTTAACCTTCTTTCCAGGTCCCCATCAGGCCAGCCGATTCGCGAACTTGATTCAGCGGAACAAGACTTATATATATCACACCGTATACACTGGTTTTGTCGGACAAAAGGGGTCTATCCGACCTCTTAAGTCTCCTGGTGTGAGGATGGAGGACAACGAGCTGGAGAAGGTAACACTGCGTCTTCCAGTGCGGTACATCAGAGCACTCGACTTCCTGGTGAAGGCAGATGACTTCCCCTCGAGGTCGGAGGCGATCCGGGCCGCAATCCGCGACTTCGTCTATGACAGGGTCGACCTGGTCATGGACAAGGTCAAGAAGATGGAGGAAGCCGAGCGGACCCTCACGGAGATGGAGGCTTTCGAGCAGCAGTATCTCAACAAGTAGCCTGAGAAGTGGGATGGGATGCACTCTCTCGAGGCGAGGTTCACGATTACCTCCCCCCTTTTTTTCTTCTAATGGTGGCGAAAGCCACGTTCTCCTCAGGCGGTGCCTGGATCAGCGCCGCATCGGTCCCTTGCGCATCATGATGCGAGTGCCGCCGAGGTCCTGCGTGAAGCCCCACTTCTCGTATAGCTTCACGACGTCTTCAGTGCAGTAGAGCACGAGCTGCTCGATGCTTCCCAGCACCGGATGCGCCGCGATGTCCTCGAAGATCATGCGGACGAGCCCCTGGCCTCGGAAGTCAGGATGCGCCATCACATCGAAGAGCACCGCCCGGAAGACGTTGTCGCTGAGCACCCGCGCGAACGCCCGGAGCCTCCCCGTCTCCTCCTCGACAACGCCGAAAACGTAGTCCGTTCCTCGCAGCATCGCCACGATGTCCTCGCGGCTCCGGTGCGCGGCCCAGTAAGTGCCTCGATACATGTCCACTAGGTCATCGATCTGCGAATCGTCGACAGCGTGCACGAGCCTGAAGCCCATGTCCTTCTCCCGGATCAGCCGATGTAGCCGAGGTCCTCGCGCTTCGGTTCCTGCGGCGACTCGATCTCCTTCAGTTTCGAGGCGATCGCGTCGATCTGCTCGGCCTTGTTCGCGAGCTCCGTGAAGTCAACCTTCACGTTCAGGATGTTCGCGAGCACGCGCAGCACCGCCTCCGCCCCCTTCGGGTCGACGAAGTACCCAGACGTCTCGCCCATCAGGCACACCGCGGGCGTGCCGTAGATCTTGCCCAGCCCGAGCAGCAGCCCGCTCGCGCCCACGATCCCGCTCCCCGGCTCGCCCTTGGAGAACACCACGCCCTTGGTCTTCATCTCCTCGACGAGGCCCGCCTCCGTCGCAGCCCCGAGGACGCGCGGCTTCTCAAGCATCCTGCCGATGCCGTAGCCGCCCAGGGTGTAGATACGCTTCACGTGCAGCCTCTTCGCAAGCTGCATCACCTGGTCGGAGAGCTCGTACTGCCCCTCCGGGGTCAGCCCTTGGTAATCGCCTACCAAGAAGATGATGTCGGGGGTCTCGCCCTCTCCCTTCGAGTAGTAGAGCGCGTTGCTGACCAGCCTCACGATGCCGTCGTCGTCGAGGAGCACCTGAGGTGGGAAGAACTTGGAATAGATGTCGGCGAACTTCTTCGCCTTGCACTGCTCAAGGAGATGCTCGGCGGCTAGTTTCCCGACGTTGCCCACTCCCGGCAGGCCTTCAACCAGCACCGGGTCCTTCAGCTCTGGCCACTCGTGCACCACTGTCTTGATGTCATCCATTGAGATCGCCTCTTTCCTGTTTTAGCTTCCTTCTGTACTCGCCGTACCTGTCCTCGGGTGAGTAGCGCGGCGGCAGCGGCACGTCCGTGGCCGTGCCGTCCCGAGGGCACTTCGCCGCCATCGTGTACTCGTGGCAGCTCGGGCACCTCCGCAACAGTGTTTTCATGTCAGCCTCTTAATCGTGCAGGGAGTAGAAGAATCCGACGCCGGCTTGCCAGCATCACTTCTGCTCGCGATGGAAATTGCCTTCCCCGCCAAACTCCTTGACGGTGGCGATCATCTTGTTCGTGACCGCCTTGATGTCCTCCTCCGCCGCCTTGTAGTCAGGCGCCGAAAGCACGACGCGGTACCTGGGAGCGCCGATGTACTGGACAGAGACTCGCTCTTCGACCTCGTCCACTCCCGAGAGGAGGGCCTTCTTGATGCAATCCACGCCGTCCGGCGTGGGACACTTGAGCTCGATGATGCCCGAGATCTGCACGAACGGGGGAGTGACGTTCTCCTTCGCGACCGCCACGAACTTGCTCGTCCAGTCGCCTTCGAACCCGTTGTCGTCCAGCGCGTTCTCGTTGGCCGCGCACTGTTCGAACGCAGCGTATAGCGAACCGAACTTGTCGATCAGATCGTCAGCGAATTGCGAGTAGCACTCCTCTATGGTGATGCCGAGCCGTTCGGCCACGATCTCGAGCAGCTTCTCCGCCTTGGTCTCGTTCTTCCACTGCTGGATCTTCTCGCGCCGCTGGTGTTCGTTGACGGTCTTGAGGGAGAGATCGATGTGCCCCTTCGACGCGTCCACGCCCAATACCTTGCAGACGACCTTCTGTCCCTCGCGGATGTAGTCGCGTATGTACTTGACCCAGCCGGTGGCGACGTCCCTTACGTGGACGAAGCCTTCCTTGTTGCCGTACTCATCCAAGGTGACGAACGCGCCGAAGTTCTTCACATTCTGAACGGTGCAGACGACGAGCTCGCCTTCCTCGGGGAATTCGCTGGTCTTAGGCATCTAGTCTACCACCTCGAGCAACTGGCCCTTCATCTGGCCATTGCCGCCCGAGGGTTTTATCAGTGTCGAACCGCAGACGTGGCAGGCGACCGGCACCGCCGGCCTCTTGAACGCGATCTGCTCGTTGCTGCAGTCTGGGCATTTGATCTTGACGAAGTTGCCGGTGTGCACCATGCGGATCACTCCACGATCTCGAACTTCCGCGCTCGGAAGCACTGCTTCTGGTGCGCCTTCTTGCAGGTCTTGCAGCGGTACCTCAGCGGTACACGCTTCGTAGGCTTCTCGCGTCCCTCCGGCTTCGGTCTTGGGAAACCCCCGTAACCGGACGTGGCGCGCCTGAATCGCCGCTGCCCCCACTTGAGCTCGCTGGCCTTCTTCTTCTTGACCCTTTCCACCTCGTGCTCCCTGTGAACCTTGCAGAAGGGGCAGTAAGTGCTAATAGTTCTGGGCATCTTCATGGCATATCACCCTTGGACGCAAGCTGCCCTAATATGCATTTGATATATAAATCCTTAGCAGAGCGCAAACGTTCGGCAGGATGTCTGGCTGGTGAAGAAGCATCCTCGCGTGCAGTTCGATCGAAGAATGCCGCATTGGCGATGCCTTTGCCTACCGGGGAGACTCCCTGCTTTGGCGCCCGCCTTCTTTGCGATTATCTGTATAAATCAAGTATAATTTTTTTATAGCAGGTGGTGTTTCGGTTGAACGCAGCGATGCGAAACCGAGAGTGTGATTATCTAAATAGATACGATGAGCCAGCATTCTGCCAGGTATTAGATTGTCGGCTTGAAATAGAAAACGATATATATACAAAGGTAAATATTTGGATGAGTGGAAAATATGGTTGAGAGAGGCCTCAGCAAGAAGGACGAGGCGCTCGTGGAACTTCTCGTCAACACCGGGCTTCCCAAGAACGTCGCGAAGACCCTCGTTTTTCTCCGCAAGAAGGAAGAGACCACCTCTGTAGAGATCGAGATTTCGACCGCTCTGCGGCAGCCTGAGGTCTCGATTGCCATGCAGGAATTGAGAAGGCGCAAGTGGGTCACGAAGCGTGATATCAAGAAGGAAGGGAAAGGAAGGCCAGTTCACGCCTATCGTCTTTCGATCCCCTTCGAGAAGATCGTTGAGGCTCTTGACAAGGAAGAGAGGAAGCGCATCTAGCGCATCGAGAGCAACATCGAGCAGTTGAAACTGTTCGTTCAGTCCTAGGCCCGTCTTCTGATCTCCGTACCGTGCTCGGTGCCAACGACCACTTTTGTCGCCAAATCAATGAAGAGGCCGCTCTCCACCACGCCAGGGATCAGGTGAAGCTCGGCTTCCAGCAGCTCAGGGTCCTCGATCTTCTCGAAATGGCACTCGTAGACGAAGTTGCCGTTGTCGGTCTCGAACGGCTGCGCCCCTCCCTTGATGTTCGCGACGCAACCTAGCGACTCCATCGCCGCCTTCGTCTTCAGATGGCCGAAGCGTGCCACTTCTACCGGGAGGGGCGACTTCGTTCCCAGGATGTCGACGAGCTTCGAGTCGTCGACAGCGATCACTTCCTCCTGCGACGCGTACGCAACGACCTTCTCCCGGAGCAGGGCGCCTCCCATGCCCTTGATGAGGTTAAGGCTCAGGTCCACCTCGTCCGCACCGTCGATCGTAAGGTCCACGCCGGGCACATCGTTCACGTCGACAATCATTATGCCGAGGCTGCGCGCGAGCTCCTCGCTCGCTCGGGACGTTGCCACGCCGGTGATCTTCAGACCTTCGCCTACACGCCTTCCGATCGCCTGGATGGCGAGGTTGGCGGTGGAGCCAGTTCCAAGTCCGACGATCATGCCGTCTTCAACGAACTCCACCGCCCTCTCCGCCGCCGCCCTCTTCTTGTCCATTCGCTCACTTCCCCTTCCTGAAGTTCGCCCGCACCAGATCGACCATGTGTTCGAAGATGTAGAAGTCGATCTCCTTGCCCAGCTCGGCCGTCGCTTTGGGCGCATCTCCGACCATCCCCTGCGGATAGAGGCGCTCTGGGTCGGCGGTGATCATGAACTTGGGGTCCTTGAACTTGCCCTTCGCCCGCTTCGATTTGACGAGATCCGGGCGGACCGCGAGGACCCTCGAGGTCTCGATCAGGCCGCCATGACCGTCCGGGCACTCTGGGTCCCTCTCGATCGGGAACTTATAGGCGATGTCGTAGTCGGACAGGACCATCAGCTTCATGTCCGTGAGCCGGACCACTTCCTCGGCCGCATCCTTGATTGCGGACATATGAATCGTACCCGCGTGCCCGCTCACCACCACCAATTTGCTAATCCCGTTGCGACTGAACGAGAGCAGGATGTCCATCACCAAGGCCTTGAGCGTCTCCGACTCCACCCCGATGGTGCCAGGCATGTTCCTCGTTGAAGAGTGGTGACCGTAGCGGATCGGGGCGGCGAGCAGACCGTCGAGCTCGTCCGCGAGCTTCTCGCAAAGCGCCTCCGGCTGGTAGCAGTCGGTCGCCAGAGGCAGGTGGATGCCGTGCGCCTCAATTGCGCCCATCGGCAGAAAGACGATCGGATCCCTCTTCACGGCGTCCGCGAACTCCTTCGAAGTCATCTCCTCGATGCGCATCTCTTCACCCCTTCTTCTTCCCTAGATCCATGAGCGGCGTCCCGCACACCGGGCACTGTCCCTTCTCGAGCGAATCCTTGCCGAACCTTTCCTTCAGCTGCTTGTTGACTTCGGCCAGGCGCTCCTTTTTGATGCTCTTCTCGCACTTCGGGCAGTACACGGTGGAAGAACGCCATCGTCGTACTAATACCGCTCGCAGGAGTCGCTAGGCAGCAAGATATACCGGCTAATGGGTTGCGAGAAGCATGCGCTTGGCCGTGCTGTTCTCGGGGGGCAAGGATTCGACCTACGCCGCTGCGCTGATGGCGCAACAGGGTCATGAACTGAACAGGCTCGTCAGCATCGTCCCCGACGATCCGGATTCCTGGCTATTCCACACCCCGAACCTGCACCTTCTCCCGTCGCTCGCGAGCGCGATAAGAGTGCCCCTGGTCATCGAGAGGAGCGAGAGCAACGAATCGTGCGAGCTTGAGGCGCTCAGGAAAGCGCTGGAAGGGCTGGACGTGGACGGGGTCGTCGCTGGAGCGATCGCTTCCGACTATCAGTGGGACCGATACAACGGCGTGTGCGAGGGCCTCGGGCTCAGGGTCTTCTCCCCGCTCTGGAGGAAGGACCAGGCCATGCTCCTCAGGGACATGGCGGATGCGGGCATGAGGTCGATCATCGTGCGCGCTTCCGCTGAAGGTCTTGACGCATCCTGGCTCGGAAGGGAGCTTGATCCGAAAGCGATCGACGAATTGGTCGCCCTGTCCAGGTCAAAGGGCATCAATCCATCCGGCGAGGGAGGGGAGTACGAGACGCTCGCCCTCGACTCGCCGATCCATCGATATCCGCTGAGGATCGTCGAGCAGAAGAAGATCACGGCGCGGGACGGCGGAAGCCTGCTGGTCGAAAAGGTGTCCAAGGGCGCGCGGAAGGTGAGGTGATGCCGCATCGGTTCGAGGCGCATAACAAGGAGATGCTGCGCGACAATCGACGGATGGAGGTGCAGCCTGCGGGGGGCATCATCGCTCGCGCCAATGTGCAGAGGGACGAGGTGTGCGTGGACATCGGTGCCGGAGTCGGCTACATCAGCGCGCCGCTCTCATTTCTTTGTCAGGCGGTTGTGGCAGTGGACTCGCAGCTGGAGATGCTGCAGGCGCTCCGGAGCTCTCTGAGCGAGTACTCACGTTCGAACGTGTATCCGGTGCTGGCAAGCGCTGATGTGCTTCCTTTCTCTGCTTCCTCGTTCGATCATGCGTTCGTGGTCAACCTCTTTCACGAGGTCTCGAACAAGGACAGACTGGTGACGGAGATCGAGCGCGTCGTGCGTGCCGGCGGCAAGGTCACGGTGGTCGATTTTCAGAAGAAGCCGACGTCCTTCGGACCGCCGGTGGAGGAAAGGATGACTGCGGAGGAGATTCTCGCCTATTTCCCGAGCGTATCGCTGGAAAAGGAGCATTCCTTCGACGAGTTCTATCAACTCGAGCTGATACGGCTCTGATCAACGGGCCGCTTCGATGGCGGCCGCGAGCACGGCCTCGTAGTCGGGCTCGAAAGAGGGGTCGTCCCCGACCCAGCAGAACCTCACTTTCATCCCCTGGTCGACGACGAAGACCGCCCGGTTCGGTCTGCCCTTCATGTAACCCTCGTCCCCGAAGAGCACGCCGTACTTCGCCGAGATCTTTCCGTCGAAATCGGACAAGAACGGGAACTGCAGCCTCATGTGCTCCACGTAGGGCGCGTTGGCCATCGACGATTGCGTGGTGATGACGACCACGCTCGCGTTCGCGGCCACGAATCGGTCGTGCATCTCCCGCACGGCATTCATTTCGACGTTGCACATTATGCCCCAGACCGAAGGGACGAAAAGGAGGACCATTGGCCCGCGCTCGAGGAATTCGGAATCCCTGCGCATCGCCCCACGCTCGTCTGGAAGGGCGAACGAGGGCGCGGTCGAACCGACCCTCAAGGTATCCGAGTGGTCCATCGGACGCGAATCGTCTCTCGTCTATAATGTCGTTGCCGTTGATGGGTTGTGGCGCTGGCGTTTCCGTGAGGAGCAAGCTTCTTAGGAGCCTTACTGCCCTTGTTCATGCCTGGGAACAGCATGAAATTCCTTTGCGCCTACTGCAGCATCTACGTCTACGATTCCGAGAAGGGGGATCCGTCCTCAGGGGCAATGCCTGGAGTGGTTCCAAAGGACTTCCCTGAGGAGTGGCGCTGCCCGGTGTGCGGGAAGCCGCGCGAGTACATGCAGGCCGTGAGCGAGGACATCTACGCTAACAAACTCGAGCATTACAGCAAGACCTCCGCCGCGCTGCCCGGGGAGGTGCAGAAGCACGACATCAATTACTATCGCTCGGTCGCGCGGAAGCAGCTCACTGGCATCTGTGGCGAGTACAACGTGTGCAACGGCGGCCCGGACCGAATGTGCTACGGTCAGAAGTTCGGCGCTCCTATCGGGTTCGGAGGGGCGGGGCAGTCGAACACCTTCCACGAGAACTACCTGGCCCTCAAGAGATACAAGCTGAAGGAACGCCTCGTGAAGAAGCACGTGGACCCAGACCTGACCTTGACGCTCTTCGGGCGGAAGCTCGTCGCGCCGGTCTTCCCAGCGCCGATGTCGGGGGTGCGCAACAGCATGGCCGATGTCATGCCGGAGGAGGATTTCTATCGCGCGATCCTCAAGGGAGCGATGGCATTCGGCAATTTCGGGTTCGTCGGCAACACTGCGCTGGTCCCAGACGACACTGGATTGGAGGCGGTCAAGGAGGTCGGAGCGGGCGTCCCGGTCTTCAAGCCCCAATCCCAAGAGAGGCTATTGGATCTGCTGAAGAAATGCGACGTTCCCGAGGTGCTCGCGGTCGGCGTGGACCTAGACGGCGCCGGATCCACGACCTGGGCCAGGCTAGGCAAGCCGGTGTATCGTAAGAGCGAGGGCGAGCTGAGGGAGATAGTCGATTCGACCTCCAAGCCCGTGCTGTTCAAGGGCGTCGTCTCGATCGAGGACGCAAGGGCGGTATTTGATTCAGGGGCGGCAGCGATCGGCGTCTCGAATCACGGAGGACGGGTGCTGGACAGCGGGCTGGGGGTCGCGGACGTCCTGCCTGAGATAACGAAGGAGCTGAAGGGCAAGATCACGATCCTGGCCGACGGCGCGGTCCGCACCGGATTCGATGTGCTCAAGATCCTAGCATTGGGTGCCGATGCGGCGTTGATCGGGCGGCCGCTCGCGCGCATGGCGATCTCGGGGGGCGCAGAGGCGGTGCGCATGTACCTCGATTACGTCGAAGGGGACCTGAGGAGCGCGATGGTGATGACAGGATGCGACCGACTGGACGAGGCGACGCGCGATATCCTCACGCTCCTCCCCGAGCGTGAGGGCGGGCCGGATGCGTTCATGTGAAGGATTAAGTCCGGGTCGGCCAATCGCCCCGAAACCAGAAGGTGCAGCGAAACGAACGTGATCGAGACCCGTGGTCTCACGAAGAGCTTCGGCGAGCTGGTGGCTGTTGATCACATAGACCTCGACGTCGCGGAGGGCGAGGTATTCGGCCTTCTCGGACCGAACGGCGCTGGCAAGACCACGACTATCAAGATGTTGAACACGATCCTGCCGCCCACCGCCGGCTCGGCGAGAGTGGACGGTCACGACATCATCAGGCAGCAGGCACAGGTCAGGGCATCGATGGGGTACGTTCCTCAGATGCTCTCGGCTGACGGCTCGCTAACCGCCTTCGAGAATTTGCTGATATTCGCGAAGCTCTACGACATCCCTAGGACCACTAGGGTGGAGCGCGTCGATGAGGCGCTCAGGTTCATGGGATTGGACGAGGCGCGGGACCGGTTGGTGCGGACCTTCTCCGGTGGAATGATCCGCCGTCTGGAGATCGCGCAATCGACGCTGCACCGACCGCGAGTGCTCTTCCTCGATGAGCCAACTATCGGTCTGGACCCGGGCGCCCGCAGAACCGTCTGGCAGCTGGTCGAACGCCTGCGCGACGACTTCCACACCACTGTCTTCCTGACCACTCATCTCATGGAGGAGGCGGACGCCCTCTGCCATCGCGTCGGGATCATGCACAAGGGCAAGATCGTGGCGTTGGGCGCGCCATCGAAGCTCAAGTCTGACACTGGATCGCAGAGCCTCGACGAGGTCTTCATGCACTTCACCGGCGAAGGCGTCGAGGCCTTCGGCAGCTATCGCGACATCGAGCGCACGCGTAAGACGGCGAGGAGGTTGGGCTGATGGTGGAGGTCGTCAAGCCCGCCGGCAACTTCGTGAGGAAGGCGCTTGTGGTCGCCGAGATCGAGGCACGCAAGCTCCGCCACGATCCGACCGAACTCGTCACCCGGGCCATCCAGCCGATCCTCTGGCTGCTGGTGTTCGGGGAGGTCATCAACCAGGCTAGACTGATCCCCACTCCCGGCCTCACATATCTTCAGTTCCTCGCGCCCGGGATCCTCGCCCAGAGCGTGCTCTTCATCTCGATCTTCTACGGCCTGGCCACTATCTGGGAGAGGGATCTGGGGATCGTGCAGAAGCTGCTGACGACCACCGCGCCGCGCACCGCGCTTGTCGCCGGCAAAGCGCTCTCGGCAGGCATCCGCGCGATCTCGCAAATGGTCATCATCTACGTTCTGGCGATCGCGATCGGTGTGGGCATGGACCTTTCACCGCTATCGATCATCATCGTGGCGATACTGGTGCTGCTGGGGGCGGCGATATTCGCGACACTGTCGCTGATCATCGCATGTCTTGTGAGGACACAGGAGCGTTTCATGGGCATCGGGCAGATGATCACCATGCCCCTGTTCTTCGCGTCCAACGCCATCTACCCCATCGCCCTGATGCCGGACTGGCTGAAGGCGGTGGCGTACGGCAATCCGTTGACGTATCAGGTCGACGCCCTGCGCGACCTCATGATAACCGGCGGGACGACGGAGTTCGGCATCGTCCTGGATCTCGCGATACTGTTCGTTTTCGCCATTGCGCTCGTTTTGATCGGCGGGCGGCTCTATCCCAGAGTGGCCAGGTAGATGAGCCTGCAAGAAGAGCACGTTAATGTAGCCGCTGCTCGAACGGAAGGTGCATGACAGTCCTGCACGAGGACCGCACGCTTCGCGACAGGGTGCGAGTGTTCAGGGACAGAAACGAAGCTGGAAAGCGCCTGGTGCGTTCCCTGCACTTGTACTCGGAGACGGACGCGATCGTCGTCGCGGTACCGGCAGGAGGCGTTCCAGTCGCATCTGAGGTCAGCCATGGTCTTCATCTGATGCTCGACGTGATTGTCGCGCGCAAAGTGCAGGTCCCGGGCGAGACCGAAGCGGGCATCGGGGCGGTTACCGCGGACGGGACGTTGGTCCTCAACGATTCGCTGATCGCGGCGCTCAGACTGGGCGAAGACGCAGTGCAGAAGCAAGTGGCGAAGGCTCGCGATTCAGTCGAATCGCGCGAGAAGCTGTTCGGCTGCTGCCGAGTGCGAGGCCTCGCAAAGGGAAGGGCGGCTATCCTGGTGGACGACGGGCTCGCCACTGGCTACACCATGCTGGCCGCTGTTCGCTCCGTCAAGAATCAGGGCGCCTCAAAGGTGGTGGTGGCGATCCCTACCGCATCCGAGAATGCGCTTGATCTTCTGTCGAGGGACGTGGACGAGATTCATTGCCTGAACGTGCGCACCGGCAGATCGTTCGCGGTCGCCGACGCTTATCTGGAATGGCGCGATATCCCGGAGAGAGAAGCGGTGGCGCTGCTGCGGTCCTCGCTCCCGTGATGTGAAAGGGCAAGATCGCGCATCGCTGCGGTTGCGCCACAGGCCAACAGGTTCATGCCTTCGATGCTGGAGAATTCCTCCCTGAGGAATCGGAATGCGCCAAATCAAAAGATGTTGGCCGCCGTTGACGGGTCGAAATGCTCGAACGAGGCTACCCTGGCACTCTGACAGGGAAAACAAAAACAACCCGCAGAACACGAGTCAGATGGTGCTAGACGTCAAGGCGCATACTTGTGCGGGCGTCGGGATTCATGACGACGCTTAGCCAGACGGACGTTTTCTGATTTCATTTTCATCGAATTGCGTCTAAACCCTTTCTTTGCTTTCCTGCAGATCTTTGTCATCAGTTGGTTGATCGGGATTTCCGCCCCAGCAAACTTGCTGGCTATATGCCGATTTGTACCATTCCTGGTACATTGAGCCTGTCCGAGGATACGAGAGGTGGACCCAAGCTCCTTACATTTTCTTTCTATTCGCTCCGAGTGGAAGTTTGCGAACTAATCAGCGACATCTGAATCCCCAGTGCCCAAGAGGGGCAGGTCTTCATTTTGGACCTTTAGACAGGTATATATCCAACGAGTGCAAAGGAAGGTCACCTGGTGTGAAGAATGCCTGGCGACGTAATGTCACTTGTGTGTCCGGTCTGTGGGAAAGACTGTGGGAAGGCATGGCCAGATATGAGTTCGAGAGACTGCTTCTCTGAGCATCTGGCGCAGCATCATGGTGCGGCATGCAAGGCACCCGGGGAATGCAAGGCCGGCGATGTGGACTGCCCATTATGCGGGGAGATAGTGACTAAGGACGGGAAGGACACTGCTTCAGAGGACATGAAGAAGCATTTCGCTAAGAAGCACAGTAGAATGATGAAGAAGACATAGTGTTCTTCCCCATCTGGCTGTCAGGTCGTGATCAGAATCTTGGGCGATCCTAATCAAGTGATGCAAGGAGACAAATCATTCTCAACCATGCAGACGACGCAAATTGGCCTCGATAGCCGTAAACGACGATCTGGATGCTGCTCCCCGTAATCTCCATCCAGTTGGGGCATCAAAGCGAAGCGACGACTCGCAGACACAATGCCGCGATACAGAGAGCGAGCGCCGGTAAACTCTCTAAGGGCGGTGGAAAACAACATGTCGTCTGGGTGAATGAAGAGGACAAAGTAACCCCGCAGACGGGTGTGTTAACGCCGTTATTGAATTTCGAAAATGGGATAGTGGACGAGAAGAGTGGTGGGTCTGCCCGAATTTGAATCGGGGTCTCAGGCTCCCAAAGCCCGAAGGATGGACCAAGCTACCCCACAGACCCGTGCGGCTTCCACAATCGTTTCTTCGTATATTATCGTAACCTGACCGCTGCTGATGGGCAAGTCTAGGCCTGCTTGCCGAGGATCTCGCGCACCGCTCGGCGCATGGCCTGCTCGGAGTTCATCTTCGGCTTCCACCCGACCGACTCGAGCTTGTCGACCGCCAGCAGCATGTCCTTGACATCCCCGACCCAGCCTCGGCCGCCCTTGACGCCCCCGGTCCACTGGTAGTCCACGTTCTGTAGCCCCATCTCCTCGACCACGATGTCCGCGATCCGGAGAACAGAGAGCTGGTCCGTCGAGCCGATGTTGTAGATCTCGACCTGCTCCTTGCCCTTCTCCGCGCCGACGATCATAGCGTCCACGCAGTCGGACACGTGAACGTACGACTTGTGCGTGCCTGGCTCCTTCCCCAGGATCTCGAGGACGTTCGGGTCCTCACGGAGCTTACGGATGAAGTCGTGCAACACGTTGTGCGTCGACCTCGGGCCGACGACGTTCGCGAATCGATACAGCACCGAGTTCATGTCGAAGGTGTGGCAGTAGCTGGAGATGAGCGCCTCGCAAGCCAGTTTGCTCGCCCCGTACACGGAGATGGGCACCAACGGCCCGTACTCCTCGGGGGTCGGGAAGACTCTCGTCTCCCCGTAGACGGTCGACGTCGAGGGGAAGATGAAGTCGGAGACGTCATGCTCCGCACACGCCTCCAGGATGCGATACGTCACCTCGATGTTCTGTTCGAAGTGCACCCGGGTGTTCGAAGCACCCAGTCGCACATCGGGGTTCGCTGCGAAATGGCAGACCAGGTCGACCTTGTGCGCGACAGGCTCGAGGTCCATGGTGAGCAGGTCGCCCTCGATGAACGAGAACCCGTCGAACTCCTCGCAGCCGGACATGAACGTCTTTCGCCCGGCGCTCAGATTGTCGATCCCGATGACCTTGTTCCCCCGGCGCAGCAGTTCCTCCGCCATGTGGCTGCCGATGAATCCCGCGCATCCGGTGACCAGTACCTTCCTTCCCTTGAGCTTCACCTGTCTACCCCCGCTGTTCGTTCTGAAAGAGTGCTCGCGAACGACTTAATCGCTTTGCCGCGGTGCGAGATGCGGTTCTTCGCGTCAATGGGCATCTCCGCGAACGTTTCCACGAAGCCGTCCGGCATGAAGATCGGGTCGAAGCCGAATCCTCCCGACCCACGCTTCTCGCCAATAATCTTGCCTTCGACGTCCTGGGAGACGTTGAACTCCCCCACCCCGTCCACGCTGCACCCGATGCAGCAGCGGAAGGACGCGCGACGGTCCTTCTGTCCCTCCAGCAGCTTCAGGATGCCCTCGCTGCCGAGAGTCTTGAACACGTACGATGAATACACTCCAGGGAAGCCTCCGAGAGCGTTCACGAACAATCCGGAATCATCGAGAACGAAGTCGCGGATCCCTCGCGCCCGCAGATCGCGTACGCAAGCCTCCACGACCTCCTCGAGCGTGTCCGCTTGGATCTCATCCACATCCTCGGGAAGGTGATGGAGTCGGAACCCGAGAGGCTCGAGCGCGTGCCTGAACTCCTTCAGCTTGCCTTGGTTCGAAGTGACCAACTTCAGGGTGATCAGGTGTATCGCCCCCTCTCCTCGATGTCCCGGATCTTCTGCTTGACCGCCTTGCCCAGCTTGAAATGCTGCAGATAGGACGACATAACCTCGTCGAACAATTCGAAGCGCTCGGAGTGCGCGGACTGGAACGCCTCCTTCAGAAGGTGCATGTCCACCCCCATCTCCTCGATCTCGGCGTTCCTTCCGCCGAGCGAGAAGTCGATGAAGTAGATCCGCTCGCCTCGGAGTATCATGTTCGAGGTCGTGAGGTCCCCATGCACCATGCCTCCGGCGTGCATGAGCGCGGCGAGCCTCCCGATCTCTCTGCAGATCAGGACTGCGCGCTCCATAGGGGCGTTGAGCAGGGCGTCCTTGACCCTCTCGCCTTCGATCTCCTCCATGACGATCTCTGCGGTAGAGGTGTCTATGTCGTAAATGATGGGCGTCGGGATGCCGAGCCTTCGCGCCTCTTGGATCAGGCGCGCCTCGTTCTTCGTGCGGCTGGTGCGCAAGGACGCGTCGAGGTCGGCATGGCGGTAGGGTTTTGGGACCCTGCTCTTGACCATGACCTTGCGCCCGAGGTACTCCCCGCGGCGTATCTCCGCCTCCGCGCCTCGCCTGACGACTTCCACGCGAGCGCAACGACCCTGCGCCTAGATAACCTTTTCATCCGTCTGGCGCTGCCTGGAGAAGAAGCGTTCGAGGGCCGTGATCAGCTCCGAGCACCCCTCCGGACGGAAGTCCTCTGGCATGCACTCCCTTATCGAGGGCAGGAGGTAGCGTTCGTCGAGGAGGATGATCGCGGCGCGGTCGGTCTCGCTACGGATCGCCCTTCCTGCCGCCTGGAGCACCTTCGTCACCGCCGGGAACGTCTGCGCGTACGCCTTCGCCTTCTTCTCTCCGAACTTCGACGCCATGCGAGCGCGCATCGCATCGCCTTCGTTGCTCGGAGGGGCAATGGGGAAGCCCGCGATCACGACGGACGACAGCAGGTTGTCGCGGAAGTCGATCCCTTCGGCGAAGGAGCCTCCGAGGGTCGCCAGAAGCGCGGCGTTCCCCTCCCTTCTCAGATTGGCGATCATCGCGTCGCGCTCGTTCTTGTTCATGTCCCTGGTCTCGATCATCATGCGCTTCGAGAGAGCGTGCTTGCGGAGGTGGAACACGACGCTGTTCATGAAGTCGTAGGAGGGGAAGAAGCATGCCAGGTTGCCTGGCGTCGCGTCGCTCGCTTCTTTCAGCCTTCTCGCGAACGCCTCGAACGTCTGCTCTCCGCGCGCCCGGAAGCGCGAGCTCACTCCCGCCACTCCAAGGACGATGCGGTTCTCGGTCGGGAACGGCGAGCGGTAGCGGCGAAGGGCGCACCGGTCCGCGATGCCGAGCAGGTCCGC
>Ga0335071_10000421_pt1 | contig 47804 bp, 33 predicted proteins | sample Lox_Sample_15_FD_206724 | JGI IMG/M metagenome (GOLD analysis project Ga0335071, IMG submission 206724) | Soil microbial communities from Loxahatchee National Wildlife Refuge, Florida, United States - Lox_Sample_1.5 | ecosystem: Environmental > Terrestrial > Soil > Wetlands | place: USA... | reverse complement strand
GCCAATCCACGACGAACACCCCGCGGCCACCGACGAGCTGGCGCAGGCGTAGTGCCTAGAGCTCGGAGTGCGCCCTCAACCCCTCGGATTCAGGCCCTTCTCCGAACCAAACTGTTGAAGTTGAGTCTGAGAGACGGCTGACAACTGAGGGCGAGCGACGGCGGTCGACGCGAGGACCGGCCCGCGCCGCGACCCCGGCGTCGCTCATGGTTTACCCAGCGTTGGCGCAGGATCTCGCTGCACAGCTCACTCTGGCGGTGTGACCCAGCGGACGCCGGTGACTGCTTCGGCTCGACGTCGGGGAGTCTTGAGATCGGCTGGATCAACTTCTCGGGCCCCGATAGGGTTAGGTGATGTCAGAACAGGACTCGCATGCGCCCCAGAGAGGGACTCACGTTAGCGGATCGTTTTCTGCTCAGGCTGCCCTCGCGGGGCTGTCGCGAGACAAGGTTTATGCGTCTCAGCACATGCCCGAGAGGCAGAGCTGTGTGACGCCGTGGGCCTGAACACGGTACAGCGGGAGCTGTGTTCTCTGCCGAAGACTGCAGCCTAGGCTGAACACTGGCCGGTTGCCTCCAGCTCGGAAAGAAATGATTACCCACGGGTAAGGGCGGTGGGGCTCGCACGTGTCGTCGAGCAGTGGAAGCACATCCCTGCTGCGGAGGAAATCCTCGCGGTCTGCTGCCTTGCTCCGAGCTCTGCAGGCTATGTTGGCTACGTTTCCTGCACTACGGCTACCTCAGCGGCTCGGAGTCAGCGCCGCTTCACCGGTTGGCGAGAGGACCTCCACCCGTCTTTCACGGATGGTGGTAGTTGTATATCTTCACCCGAGGTACCCTCCCGGGCCCGGACCTTTCCTTCCCCCCTGCTCTCTCACACACCGTCCTACCGGCTCCTTGGGTACACCATCGCTGGGGCTTGAAATTTTGGCGGACGGGGATCGATCGAACACGACCACAAGGACGACCGACGGGTGATACCGTCCAATGTACGACGCGACACGCAAGGAAGGAGCTGCCATGAACGACCGGCGAAGGAACCGCGGCCGAGTCCTCGCGGGGCTGGCCATCGCAGCGATTGGAGCCTGCACGCACGCGCCAAGTCCCCCGGGGACTGGGGTCGTGGATCCGGGGGTGCGCGGTGGCGCGCCCGGGTCGGGCGGGCCTCTTCCCGGGCTCACCGCTGACGAGCTCTCCTTCTTCACCGACGGCCGAGCAAGGTTTCTGGATGTCGAGGCGGTGACGGGCACGGCCAACAACGGGCTCGGGCCGCGTTTCAACTCAAACCAGTGCGCCGCCTGCCACACGCAGCCGGACATCGGCGGAACGAGCCCCGTCCCCAATCCCACCATCGGAGTGGCTACGCTCAACGGGGCCAGGAACAACATCCCGTGGTTCATTGTCAAGAACGGCCCGATTCGCGAGGCGCGCTTCAAGAAGAACCCCGACGGCACCCCCGATGGCGGCGTCCATGCTCTGTTCGTCATCACCGGACGGAGCGACGCTCCGGGTTGCAACATCGCTCAGCCGGACTTCATGCCGGCCGGCGATCCACTCACCGGGCGGGGCGGCAACCCCAATATCATCTTCCGCATCCCAACGCCGCTCTTCGGGGCGGGTCTCATCGAGGCGATCCCGGACTCGGCGATTTTGGCCAACAAATCGGCGAGTATGCCGCTGAAGGAGGCGCTTGGCATCAGGGGTCCCCCGAATGCCCACATTAGCGGGACCGCCAACACGACTGCCAACGACGGCACCATTACCCGTTTTGGTTGGAAGGCGCAGAACAAGTCCCTACTCCTATTCGCGGCGGAGGCCTACAACGTCGAGATGGGGGTGACGAACGAGCTGTTCCCCCAGGAGCGCCACGAGCGTCTTTAACCCGACGCCGGAAGATACCGTCAACTTCTCGGCCAGCACCAATACCGCAATACTCTCAGACATCGAGGCGTTCGCGAACTTCACGCGCATGCTCGCCCCACCGACGCCGGCCCCCGATAGCCCCTCCATCGTGGCCGGCCGGGCCAACTTCGAGACGGTCGGTTGCGCCGCCTGCCACACGCCGACCCTGAGGACCGCCAAGAGGATCGCCAGCGGCTCGTTGACGGTCGCGAGCACCGCCCTCTCCGACAAGCCCGTGAACCTTTACTCCGACCTGCTCCTCCACCACATGGGCGAGCGCCTCGACGATGGGATCGTGCAGGGCCAAGCCGCCACGGACGAGTTCCGGACTGCTCCATTGTGGGGAATCGGCCAGCGTGTCTTCTTCCTGCATGATGGGCGGACGAGGGACCTCGTCGAGGCCATCGAGGCTCACCGGAGTCGTGGAAGCGAGGCGAGCGAGGTCGTCTCACGTTTCAACCGGCTCGACCCCGCCGCCCAGCAGGACCTAGTGAACTTTCTGCGCTCGCTCTAGAACTAGCCTGCCTCCGGTGCCCGCCGAGCCAGGGCCCAAGCCGAATCGCGCTGCTCCCTGAGGACTCTAGCTCTCATCGTTCCTGGGTCGAGGACAACACCGCGTCCGCAGCAGCGAACTCGCTCAGGTCGTCGACTCTTCTGCCCGGGCGGGATGACCCGTAGCAGCTCACCTCCTCGGCCAAATCTTCACCTTCGGAATTCGTAGAGGACACCTTGATGGCTGGGACGGCGGCTGCAGGCGCCCGACGCCCCCGCCGAACCGTCGTGATGCACTGCAATGTCACACCTTCGAGGCCAGGCTCACGACCACAGCGGCTCCTCGCACAATGGTATCTGCGACCTTGATGACATCGTTCGCCTCGGCCACCGATCTTCCGAACGCATCGAGTCGGCCCGTGGCCTGCTCGAGTTCCTTCGCCGCCGCCATCAATTCGGGGGTTGGAATACTCGCGAACTCCGTTGCGATAACGGCGTTAATCGCGCCGTTGACCAGATCGCGCTCTAGAATGAGTTGCTTCAGCTGATCCGCCTGCGCATCGCGCGTGACGGCATCCGCATTGGGATCCGGCGTCCAAGAAACGATCAGATCACCCAATCTGCTGCGCGCATCGTACAGGCTGCCGAGCGTCATGTCCCGCGCGACCATGTTCTATCCTTTCAAGTTGCGCAACGTGTTCACCTGCCTTGCGATGGTCTCAACCTCGGCATCGATGGATGCCCTGAGGTCGGCCTCCAAGGTGTTCGCATGGGCGCCGCGGACGAGCTGGGTGTGGGCTCCGCTCAGAGCATCAAGGAGGCTACCGGTGGCGGTCAACTGTTCGCTGAGAGTGTCGAGCCGAGCCCTCTCAAGTCGAGAAAACTCGTACAACGCCAAGGCCTGTCCGGCTAAGTCCGAGGGAACCGCTCCTCCGTGTCCCCGCACGGGAATGGACTCGTCGGCGGTACGGCTGATGTCGCCAACCAGATGATCGGCGTCTTGCCACTGGTCCTTCGCAGCCTCCAGATACTGGTTCATCGCGCGCAGGATCGTCGACACCGGCTGGTCAGCGGCGATAACTGCGTCTCGTAGTTGACGCGTCTTCAGCAGATCGAGAACCACGTTTGCGAGCGTCGTTAGAGGGCCGCTGAGCTCGTTGGCTCGCCCCAAGCTGCTCGCCCCGAGTTTCTTCGCAAGATCGGCCGCGTCCTTCGCAAACGCAGCAGTGAGGTCCGTGTCAAGGGCGATTCCGTTTCCGGTAGCCACGTTCTTGAGTGCAGCGGCGTATGCCTCCAGGGCAGTAAGAGCGCCCGCAAATGCCTTGTCGTATTCGGCGAGTTCACCGCAGTACTCGCCCCAGGTGAGCGTGCCGGTTTCACCCGGCTTAGGTAAATCAGAGGACAGCGACAAGGGGTCGACGCCTCTCCTGAAGTCAGGGAACTGAAAACGATCCTCTAGGGCATGAAATGATGCGCGCATCAGGCAGGTTTCGTGCGCAGCTCCCACCACGCCGCGCGTGGCAGAGACCCCGGCGGTGGCCGCATCGCCAAATTGAGCCGTTGCCCGCTCGTAGTTGCGCAGCGCTGTACAGGCACAGACCGCCGTACCACAAAGGATGAACATCCTACGCATGAATCCCCCTTGGCTCTCAACGCGCTCGTAGCCGCTAACGTTGTCCCTCGGGTGACACGAGCCTGTCCTCGTCGCCTTCTTAGGAATCCCGATGGGTATCAGGGTGTCCTGGTTCCACTCAAGGCTCACGTGCACGTCAGACGCCCAACCGGGTCGGTCTCTTGGGGTGTCTCGTTCAACGTGCAGCAACGCGTCACGACAGGTGAAGGGGCTCTTACACCGTCGACGCTGTTAATTCCCTTTTGCAACACGCCGCGGCCCAGCCAACAACGGCTCTCGCCACCGCATCGCAGTATTTCGAGAACCGCTGCGATTGAAATGCAGCCATCGACAACCCCTCCAGTGCGATCGACTGCGGCTTCGCCGGCCTCGCCCTCTCCACCGCAAACCTATATAGCGCAGTCCAGCCAGGGGAGCCTTTTCGGCCTCCAGCACAGTAACCCGGTCGATATTGATGTCGCCAACGGCGGAGACCCTCAGCAGGGGCCAGGAGAACGACCCGATGGTCGGCCGATCGATCGGAGGCGTAGACGTCTTCCGCGGTGGGGTCGCCCTTTTACAACGCCGACCACCAGCCTGTCGGCGGGCTGGGCGTGAGCGGCGATTCCTCCTGCGCGGACCATAACATCGCTTGGCGCACGCGCGGCGCGCTCGTTCTTGACTACGTCCCCGCAGGTGTGAGCAGGAACCCAAACCGCCCCGACAACGTCGTCTATGACATCACTTACCAGCCAGGCAGCCCGACCGGAATCAGCGCCAGTGGTTGGGGGCACCCAGTGTACAGCACGGCCGCCAAGACCATCGCGGCAAGCCTCCCCCCACGCCGTGAATTTCGCGGTAGGCAAAACCTCTAGAGCTGAGCTGGCCGGCTCTGCGCTGTGACTCCAGCGAGCAACCGGTTCGCGATTCTGTGTTCAGCAGCAGCGAGGCGGCTCGCTACCGGCAGACAAGTCGGTGCACCGCCTGTCGCCAGCGCCTGACCGCGACCGCAAACTGCAGGCGCAGTCTCGCCCCCGACCAGTGAGGGGCATAGCCCGGCTCGGGGGGACGAAGAGGTACTTCAGTGGTTCCCAGACTACGACCTGGAGGAGAGTCGGCATGCCGACTCTTCTCATTCCCGGACTTCCTCGCGTTCTCGATGAGCTCTCCGAGAGCCATCACAGACTTCGTAGACATCAGGAAGTGCCTGGGCGCCTTCGACGGACTTCACCGCGGCTAGCCTGGCGGTTTCGCCGAAGAACGTCGGGTCGAAGACGAAGACGTTAGCTTGCGAAGAACGGAACGACCGGATGGCCGCTTCCCGTCGCTGAGCGGGCAGGGGGGCGGATGGTCGGGCAAGAATGAGACGACCAGAGCCCACTGGGCATCTGTCGGGGTTCCATCCGCAGCACTGGATTATAACGGAATGGAACCGGCTTGAGCGGCCTTGAAACGCCTCGGCCGCAAACGCTCGCCGGGCCTAGCTCGCCTCCCGCCAGCGATCCGGATTCACCTGCCGACCGCCGGCTGCGCTATCGTTCGCACGATCGGAGGAGGCCATGACCCATTCGAGGAGGCCGCCCTACGTCGTCCGTCCCGACACCGCCGTCCTGACCCGCGGGTTCGACCCGCGGCTCTCGGTCGGCTCCGCCCGTCCGGCGGTGTTCCGCTCGTCCACCTACGTCTTCTCGAGCCCCGAGGCGGCGGAGCGCGCCTTCCTCATCGCCCTGGGCAAGGAGCGCGCCTCGCCCGGCGAGAGCGTCGACCTCATCTATTCGCGCCTCTCCCACCCGAACGCCGAGATTCTCGAGGACCAAATCGTCCCCTTGGAGAAGGGAGCTACCGCCGCCGCGGTCTTCAATTCCGGGATGGCCGGCATCTCCACCATCTGCACCACCTTCTGCCAGCCGGGGGCGAGCCTCGTCTACACCGCCCCGATCTACGGCGGTACCCAGCACCTCATCCATCAGCTCCTCGAGCCGTACGGCATGCAGGGCATCCCGGTACCAGCCGGCGACACCGCTGCCCTCCGTCAGGCCGTCGAGGGAGCGCGGAACCTCAAGCTCGTGTTGATTGAGACGCCGGCCAACCCAACACTCACCATGACCGATGTAGCCGACGCCAGCCGCGCCGCCGCCCGTCACCCCGACCGCCCCCTGGTGGCAGTGGACAATACCTTCCTGGGCCCGTCCTTCCAACACCCGCTCCAGCTCGGCGCCGACTTGGTGGTCTACTCCGCTACCAAGTTCCTCTCCGGCTTCAGCGACATGCTGGCCGGGGTGGTGTTAGCCAAGGAGGCGGAGCTCGTGGCAAGGCTTCGGGGTACCCGCGCCATCCTGGGCAACATTCTCCAGCCCGATGAGTGTTGGCTCCTCGACGGCCGGCTCCCCACCGTCGGCCTGCGCATGAGCCGGCAGAGCAAGAACGCGCAGCACATCGCCGAGGCGCTGGCCGGGCACCCCAAGATCGCCCGGCTCCACTACCCCTCGCTCTTCACCGATCCGGAGCAGGTACGCATCCGCGACGCCCAGTGCGATTTCCCTGGTGGCCTGCTCTCCTTCGAGATGACCGGGGGGAAGCGGGCCGCGTTCGCCGTGCTCCGAAACCTGCACATCGCGAAGAACGCGGTCAGCCTGGGCGGGGTGGAGACCCTAGCCTGCCACCCGGCCTCGACTACCCACTCCGAGCTCTCGCCCGAGGAGCTGTTGCGGTACGGCGTCTCCGACTCCCTGGTGCGGCTCTCGGTGGGGGTCGAGGACTGGCGCGACCTAGTGGCCGAGCTGCGGGGGGCACTGGACGCAGCCTGAGCAGCGCTGACGGGGTCGGGCAGTTTGGGCCGCTCGGTGAAGACGTCCGGCCGCCCGCCCGGGCGGGCTCGCGCCGCACCGATGAGGAGGTTGGGGGGCGAGAGGCCCTTCTGGGGCCCGATGAGGCGCCGCACGCAGCCACGTCCAAAACGCAGTCGTGGGCAAGGCGCGTGACCCGTCCGGTAACAGCGCGAGGTGCTCCTTGACGATGAGCCGGACACCTCGGTAATTCCCGGGCCCCTATGGGCCATGCTCCGGCGGCGACGGGCGGCGCGCGCGCCTTCATGGATCAATTCCAGTGACAGCTGCCACAGGCGACGCGCGTGCTCCGGGTCTAGCGCGTAGCTCGCGACGCCTCTTCGCAACCCCGGGCTTATGCAGAAGAGCCGGCTGGCAATCTTCGAAGTAGGTGCCCGTGATCCCCTCGACGAGCGGAGACCCGGCGAGCAGCACCGACGTTGCCGCACCCTGCTCGATGCTCTTGTAGGAGACATCCTTGCTGTTCGGTTCGAACGACGCGGGCGGTGGCGCCGCGAACCTCCCGAGCTTCGTCGTGCCGATCCGCCCGGGGTTCACCGCGTTGACGGTGATGCCGTCGTCCTTCCATCGCCATGCCGCCTCGATGATGAACATGACGTTCGCCGTCTTCGATTGGGCGTATGCCTTCCATGGATCGCACGGATGCCGTTCGAAACTAACATCATCGAACTGCACATCGCCATTGATGTGGCCAACGGAGCTGACGACGACCACCCGCGCATGGCCCGCCTGCTTCAGGGCATCGTGCAGCCCGAGTGCGAGGGTGAAATGGCCAAGGTGATTGGTCGCAAATTGCATTTGCCAGCCCTCTGCGGTGCGTATCTGTGGAGAGGCCATGATCCCTGCGTTGCAAACGAGGATGTGTAGGGGACCCCTCCACGCCGCGACGAACGTAGCGATCGATGCTTGCTTTGAGAGGTCGAGCGCCGCGACTCGCACGTGATTCGTGCCGATGTCGTGCGCAACCCTCGCCCCGGCGTCGATATCCCGGACTGCGAGCGTGACCTCCGCCCGAGTGCGAGGGCCCGAGCCGTCTCGACGCCGATGCCTGAGGAGGCGCCGGTCACAATTGCGCGCTTGCTCGAGAGGTCAACGCCGGCGATGACCTCCTTCGCAGTGGAGGATGCACCGAACGGAATGTTGAGTGCCGTCATGGCAGCTCCTTTCGTTGGGTGAGCTCGAACCGGTCACCCTCCGGACCCTCGAGATACGCCAAGCGAACACACGAGCGAGCTCGTCCAGGCCAGAGGCCCAGGCAAAGTTGCCTTGCCCCACCGCCGCAGCGGACACGTAGGGCAGCGGACACGTAGGGAAGCGTACGTCGGCGCTATGCTTCGCCGTGACTAGTTCAAGACTCAACCCCGACTCGACTCGACTCGCAGGACCGTGAATGGAACCCGCCGCAGCGCCCAAACCCCTCGCGAGGCCAGCGGCTCACCGTGGCCAGGTGAACGATGTCCAGCGCGTACCGCCATTGCTGCCAGTGTTCGGCGAGTATCACCCAGAAGGTGTGGTCCCGTGGGTCGTCCGAACATGTTTGTCCCCGAGGCTGCGGCCAAGAGGCAGTGCGGGGTTCTCGAGCGCGCGAGCCCTCGCCTGCTCCGAAGGGACGAGTGTGTCACGCTCAGAATGGCCCGAGTCCAACTCCACATCGTCGGGACCTACCCGCTCAACTCGCTGCGGTTCAGGGACTTCCGGAATGTCGAGCTCCCGGTAACGACAGGCAACCTGGGAGTCTCGGCCATGTGGAGTAGAAAATTGGGTAGGTCTAGCGCCCGTTCTACGCTGCGAATTCGGATGACGCGGGCCCGCTCGCGGAAACCATCGCGCGCGCGCGCCAGCCGTTCGGAAGTCGGAAGGAGGCCGAGCATCTCACGGATGAGACGGACCATATGCGGCGCGTCTGGCTCGTACACCCCGAGCCGCTTGGACTCGATGTACCCCACATGCGGCCACTCGCTGCCGGGGATGAAGTGCGAGAGCAAAAGCGGGCCTAGGCCCACCTCCAGAAGTTCCTGAAGTGTGGCCGGAGCGAGGCTTCCGAGAATCGGCACGTCGGCGAGACCCATCAGGGCGGCAAGCACGGCGGGTGCAACGAAGCCGAACACGTGGAGGTTCTCTTCTTCGAGGGCTCGGAGTCGTGCCTCGAAGACCGCATCCCGCCCGGCCACCACGACCACATTTGCCAGAGCCCTTAGGTCTGGATCGGCGAGAACAGCTCGGAGCACCGGAGCCGTCTTCGAAGTCCAGGCAGACCCACCCAGAAACAAGAGGGTAGGCCGCTCCATCCGAAAGCGGAGAAACCCTGGATGGCCCGACGCCACCTCTGTCCGCAGTCTGCCCCGCACGATCGACAGGGGCTCGTTGCGGAGCCAATCTCCCGCCCGTACGAAGGGCTCGCGCGTGAGAAAGCCGGAGAAGTGAAGCCGATTCTCAGGTACGCCGAGGCTCCGGTAGTGATCCACCGTCGTCTCTTCCATAACGATCAGCCCATCGGGGCGGAAGTTGGCCCGAAGCGGGTAGTAGGCCGGGGGAGGGACGCCGTAGTCGGGCACCGCACAGACGATCGGGGTTGCGAGGCCCAGAACGCGACGGGCCCTTCCGAAGATGATGGCCTGGAGCGGATGAGTGGTGACGAGTAGGTCAAAGGGTTCCGAACGGAGAAGGCTTGTCGCTTCACGTTGCAACTGGTGGCTCAGCCGCACCGCCGCTTCCAGCGCGGGGGGCCATCCGCTCAACTCGACGATGGTCCCTTGGAACCGCGGCATGTATCGTACGCAGAAGGCGTAGAAGGAGTCGACGAAGCGGTCCGCTGAGGTCCAAACCAGCGGGTCGATCGAACGGTGTGTGTCCACGCGTTCGAGCAATGCGGCGAAGGAGTCCCGAAGTACGTTGTGCCCGGCGCCCGCATTCATCGAGGCCAGGAGAACACGAATGGAGGTGCCTCGCCTCAAATCCCGGCTCCCGTCGTCGCGGACCACCCAGCGCAACAACGAGGGTGCCGATCTTTAGCTGGCGATGCAAGAGAAGATCGCACCAATCCGCCATCCTGGGGCGGCCTGCTAGCGTCCGCGCGGCCAGACTGGGCAGTTCGAACAACGACCGGACTGACCGCAACCTTTGCGCCACAGCGTTCACGCAACGCGTAGACGCGGACGCCCACGTTCCGAAAGCGCAGCCGATGGCCTCGGCGGCTAGGCCACTGTTACGCTAGCGTGTCGATCGCCCGGCTAGACCGTGGCGGCCAGCGGGAGCGCCGGAGCAGTCCCCACCTGCGATCCGCGCGTGGTCCTAACCCATGACGATCTCTTGCGGATGCAGGGGTTCGAGCGTTGTGCAGACGAGGTCGGGCCTCCGTCCTGCCTCTCAGATGCCATACCCCTGGCTGAGCTCTTCTCGGTTGGGTCGGCTACGGTCAAGAGATTCATCCGGCGGCATACGAGTGGGCATATCATCCGGGGCATTCCTCCAATTTGCCGGAAGGCAGCGGCCCCGTCTCTCTGGCCGACGACCTGGTCGTTTGAATAATCTCGACACTCGCCGTGCGCCGGGGGCGCGAGAAGCCATCGAGACGGTCGGCGCGCGAGTCTTGCATCTGCCCCCGTACCGCCTTGAGCTAATTCCTTCAATCGGGCCCGGGACCAAGCCGAGGGCGCTCCCCAAACGTGTTGGGCCGCAGAGTCTCCCGTCGCTCTCCACCGGCTCAAGCGCACGAAGAACCAGCTCACACCACCCAGCACGGCCAGCTGGTTCCGTCACTGCGGGTATGAGCCTCTGGCTCAATCCACCTGATCACCGCAGTACGTAACTAGCATTTTGCGCCCCGCGCTTCGCGCCGGCTGGAGCGCGCCATCTCCAGATCGACAGCAGGGTAGTCCTTGTGAGTCTGCTCCCTCCTCCGATCGGGGAGGCGCCTCGACAGGGCGTGCACCTCGCGAGATGGCGAATATGACCCCGGCGCGGGTAGAAGCAAGGGAAAGGGAGCTTGGACACCAGGCGCTACGATCTCTTCGTCGTCGGTAGCGGCCCGGCGGGCCAGAAGGGCGCCATCGCCGCGGCCAAGCTTGGGAAGCGGGTGGGGATCGCCGACGAGCAGATCATGCTCGGCGGCGTCTCGCTTCACCAAGGGACCATCCCCAGCAAATCGTTGCGGGAGGCGATCCTTCACCTCACCGGCTTCCGGGACCGTGCGTTTCCCGGGGGAAGCGACGTGCGCCGGGACGGGATCCGGGGCCGCGACCTCATGGCCCGGGTCGACGAGGTCATCCGGCGCGAGGTCGCGGTCGTGAGGAGCCAGCTGACGCGGAACGGGGTGGAGATCCTACCGGGCCTGGCCCGATTCCTCGATCCCGGGACGGTCGAGGTCCAAACGGACGCTGGCCCCGTCCGTGTCGTCGCGGACTTCTTTCTCATCGCCTGCGGGACACGCCCGGCCCATGACCCGAAGGTCCCGGTCGATGGCGAACGGATCCGCGACACGGACCAGCTCCTCGGCGAGGTCGAACTCGACCCACCGCCTCGTCGGACGATCGTCGTCGGCGCGGGGGTGATCGGAATCGAATACGCCTCGATGGCGTGCGCCCTCAGCCATGAGGTTACGGTCGTTGAACCCCGGGAGGAGATCCTCGACTACATGGATCCGGAGCTCGTCCGAGCTCTCGTCGCTCACATGGAGGCGTCCGGCGCCACCTTCCTTCTGGGGGAGACTGTCGAGGAAGTCTCCCGGGAAGGGGACACCGTCGCGGCGAGCGTTCGTAGCGGCCAGCTCCTCGTGGCAGACGCCCTCCTCTACGCCGTTGGACGGCAGCCCAACACGGACCGGATCGGAGTGAACGCCGTCGGTGTCGCACTCGACGGGCGGGGGCGCATTCGAGTTGACGAGAACTACCAGACTAGCGTGCCCCACATCTACGCTGCGGGAGACGTGATCGGGTTCCCGGCCCTCGCCGCGACGTCGATGGAGCAGGGCCGGATCGCGGCGTCTCGCATGTTCGGCGCGCCCGCCCACCACGTGCCGGACCTTCTCCCGTATGGGATCTACACGATCCCCGAGATCGCCATGGTGGGGAAGACGGAGGCCCGCCTGGCAGCGGAGGGGGTCGCCCACGCGGTCGGCTCTGCCCGGTTCGAGGAGCTGGCCCGGGCGCAGATCGTGGGCGAGCGGATCGGCCTACTCAAGCTCGTTTTCTCCCCCGCAACGCTGGCGATCTTCGGTGTCCACATCTTCGGTCAGGGGGCCTCCGAGCTCCTCCACATCGGTCAGACGGTCATGAGACTCGGGGGGACGGTCGAGCACCTCCGCGACACCGTGTTCAACTACCCGACCTTCGCCGAGGCGTACAAGGTGGCGGCCCTCGACGGTCTCAACCGGCTTTGAAGAGCGCTCTTCCTCGAGTGCTCCGTCTGCAGGTTGCTCGGGTACTCGGTTCGCTGCACCGAGCATGGGTGCTCGGTCACCTCACCCCGACCCCCTTGAAAAACGTATAGCAAAACACGCCATCCAGCTCGGCTGCGCGTTTTAGCCCCGCGATGCCCCGATCCCAAGATGCTCCATCGATGAGCCCGAGGGCCAGAGCCTGCTCCCGCGCGCCCTCGACCATCGGGATGAACGTGTTGAGTGTGAAGCCCTCCACCCATTCCGGCCGACCCGCATCGACATAGACCATTCGCGGAGACACGTTGACCTCCCGCAGGCGCGCGTGGGTGAGGAGAGGAAAGAGCTGCCGCCCGATGAGCGCGTTGCCACCCACCCGGGCCTGGAGTGTGACGAGGCAGTCGACCGTCCGGCGTGCCGCCTCGTCGTCGGGATGGAAGAATGTCGACCCGTGGTCACCCTCGATGACGGTTAGTGTGCCACCCTGCTTAAGGCGCGCTTGCAGCAGCGCAAGCGCCTCAGCTGGCCGGCTCAGATGCTCGAGCACGAAGCAGAGGAAAACGTGGTCGAAGCTCTCCTCGGGGAACGGGAGGTTGAAGATATCGGCCTGCTGAAACGAGACGTTTCCGAGCGAAGCCGCATCTACCCGGGCACGGGCGGCGGCGAGCGACCGCGGTGAGACGTCGATGGAGGTGAAGCGCGCGCCCGGACTATTCCGGGCGAGGGTCACCGTCTGGGCACCGACACCGCAGCCCGCCTCGAGGACACTCGCCCCCGGCGGATAGCGAGTGCCCTCGTGCAGGAGCTCGGCGAGCGTAGTCGCCTGGTCGAGAAGGCGAACATGCTCCCGGTCGGAGTAGCCGTGAACGTAGACGTCTGGGGAGTTCATCGAGTGGCCGCGCGACCCTGCCCCAATTTCTTCTCTGCTGGTCAGATTCGGCGTCTGATCCGCGACCCCGGGCACAGGGATCGACGCGTTATAGCCGGCGCCCAGTCCTTGTCGAGTTCGTGATGTGGGCGCACCCGGCAAGGGGCGTTACGACCCCGGGTCGGGGCGCCGCGCTGATGTCCGAATCCTCGACGCGGCCGAATTTTGCTTCGGAGTTCCTCGCCAGCGAGACCCGGCGCCGGGACGCAGTGAGGAGACCGTGATCGTGAGGCCGGCTGTTCTTGATTACCCGTTTGCGGGCCCTCTTTCCGTGGACCGGTACGCCTGCACACGCCCGCCAAACGTCTGGTCTCGTGACCGTGTTTCGCGTCATCCGGGTCGTCGGAGCCCTGATCGCATCCGACCCGCTGTGCTAGCTCTTCGTGGCGGGCCGAGTGAGCCTTCTTGCGCGCCTCATGAGTCTCTTCCAGGGCCGGCGAGGCCGAGGGGACTCCGCTTCCTGGCCAACATCATTGGCGGCGGCTGCGACAGATTCAGCGACGCACCGCTAACGGCCGAACCGTGAGAATCTGCTCCGAGCGCCCCACCGCCCCGCGCTCGTCGTACAGTGTGGTCGAGGTGAGCCCGATGCCTTGCCCCCCGACGGTGACCAGCGTGTCGAGGCCGAGCCATCGGCCAGGGCCGCCCTCCGGCGACCGGTAGAGATGCACCGTGAGGTCCACGTTGGGAAAGGCCCATTCCCGCGGGTCGAGCCGCACATTCATGCCATTGGCGGTATCGACGAGTCCGAGGTAGGCGGCCATTGCCGAGACTGGCTCGCCTTCGAGGAGCGGGAGTGCGGTGCGGACCCAGACCTGTCCCTTCCCCGGCTCGCCGCCCGGCACCCGCAGCACTTCGATGGAGCGGATGTATCCCCCAGTCCAGAGGGCGGTGGCGTCGAATGGGTCGCAAGACCCTGGCGGAGGTAGGGTTCGTGGCAATCCGCCCGCGATGCTCTCGGTGTCCTGGCTCTGGAGGCGCCATGCCAGGGCCCGAACGACATCGCGGCCACCGACATTCGCCACCGCCTCGAGCAATTCGATGGTCCGCCCATGGCGCACGGTGCGAACCCGTACCGCGGTCGGCGCGAAGCCAATGAGCCCCAGGATCTCGTAGCTCACCCGGGCGAGTGTGAGGCCCGGGCGCGGCTTGTGGCATTCGATTGCGTGGGCCAATAGGCCCGACAACGGGGCCATGTGTTGCTCGTCGTCGTTCCAGGCTCCCTGGACGTGCACCGTCGGCTGGAAGCGATCCGCATCGAGGCGCAGGTAGTAGGCTTCCCTCACCCAGTCACTCTAGCGCACACCGACTTCTTAGGGCGGCCCCCGCTCGGCTCCTCGCGGTCCGCCCCGCCAGGTGGCTCGCCGCGCCTTGTCCCGCGGGTAACTGTTGACGATTCTACCAGCTATCGAGGATCGTCGGCCGGCACGGTCCAGCTCCTCGGACCTTTCCTCTCCATTCTCGGTTCGCCGCTCCTCCCTCGACGTGCTCTCGTGCTCGAGAACCGAGCGTCCGTCGGCGGGTCGCCACCCTCGTTTCACGCCAGCGAGCCTCGATCAGACCGTCGGATCGGGTCTTGTGGGTCACACCTCGGAGGCTCTGGTCTGGGTGCCTTAACTTCCAACCCGAGACCGCCGTCGGCTGGCATCGCGTAGGCTTCGCCTCTGCCGTATCCACCGACGAGACCCGGTACAACCTGAACGGTGTCTTCGCTTACCGAGGCTTGAGGACGCGCGGGCGCCCCCGATGCAGGACGTAATTGCCGCCGGGGCCGACCTCTGCCGGACCTCAGGGCTTGAGGAGGATCTTGGAGCCACGCCCCTGGCTGGCTGCCTCGAACGCCGCTGTGGCTTCGCTCAGCGAGAACCGGTGGGTGATCACGTCTTTGACCTTGGGATACCGGCGGACGAAGTCGATGAGCTCGGGAAGTTCGTTGGCGTTGCAGTTCCGCGAGCCCATGATCTCGATTTCGCGGTTGTTAATCTGCTCGAGCGGATTCACCTCGACGCGGGTTAAGACGCCGACCTGGATCAAACGGCCACGGAGCCTGAGGGCATCCAGCGCCGCCGTGAAGGCAGCCGCGGAGGGGGTACACTGCAATACCTTGTCGAGCCCCCGGCCGCTGGTCAGTTGCTTGATGGTCGCCAGGGCGTCTTCGCGCGCCGGGTCCACGAGGTGGTCCGCTCCAAAGCCCCGCGCGGCGCGCAGGCGATCCGGGTTCAGATCAACCGCGATCACGGAGGCGCCCTGGCTCTTGGCGACCAGAACCGCCATCTGCCCGAGCGGACCCACGCCGAACACGCCGACGACATGGCCTGGTGCTATTTCCGCCTTCTTCGCTGCATGATAGGGAGTGCCCAGGGCGTCGCCGACGATGACCCCAAGCTCGTCGGAGATGTCTTCCGGCAGCGGCCTGAGGCTCGCTTCGGGAATGGCGAGGTATTCTGCGTCGCCCCCGTCGAGCTCGAACCCGATCGCCTTCAGTTCCGGGCAGAAGATCAGGTCACCGTTCCGGCAATGTTCGCAGCGGCAGCACGTGACGTGGCAGTTGACAATAACCCGGTCCCCCTCCCGGAACCGCCTGACATGGTCAACCTCCGCGACGACCCCAGCCACCTCGTGTCCGGGTGTCGTCGGGAGCGGCCGCTCCGCCGGCAGCAGCAGCTCCAAGTCGGTGCCGCAGATGCCCGAGGAGGTAACCTGCACGACGACGACATCACCCCTCGCCGCCGGCCTCGGTACCTCCACCACAGCAACTCGGCCTCGGCCCAGGAACTTGACTGCCTTCATGACGGCGCTCCCTCGGCAATTTCATCGGCAAGGACCCGTTGGGGCGCGGCCCGGCGCGATCACTGCGTCATGAGCTCGCCGGCCGAGACCACGATGGACTCTCCCGTCACGTGATCCGCAAGCCTGGACGCCAGGAACAAGACCACCCGCGCCACGTCCTGCGGCTGCCCGAGCCTCTTGAGTGCCGTCCGCTCCACCCAGGCGCGTTCGACCTCCGGTGAGGTCAGAAACGAGTTCCGGACCATCTCCGTGTCGGTCGCGCCGGGTAGGACCGCATTGCACGTGACGCCGAGTGGTCCGAGCTCGAGTGCCGTGACGCGGGTCAGGCCGACAACTGCTGACTTCGACGCGTTGTAAGCAACCTGGCCGGGATCGGGCTTCCGCGCGGAACACGACGAGATGTTGATGATCTTACCCCTTTTTTGGGCGACCATGAGCCGTCCCACTTCGCGGGTCATGAGGAAGGTGCCTGTCACGTTAACCGCGAAGACGTCCTCCCAGGCCGCCCGAGTCATCTCCAGCACGGGCGTATTCAGGTAAATACCGGCGTTGTTCACTAGGATGGTAATCGTCCCGAAGAGCGTCCGGCAAGATCTGACCGCGTCCTCGATTTGCCCCTCATACCGAAGATCAAGGCCGAGGCCGATCACTTCGCGGCCGACTTCCGCCATGAGCTGCGCGGCCACGGCGCGCGCCCGTCTCTCGTCCTGGCCGGTGATCGCGACGCGGGCCCCCTCCAGCGCCAGCGTCCGCGCGATCGCTCTACCAATGCCCCGCGTGCCGCCTGTAACGAGTGCGACGTCGTCGTTCAAGAGGAGCATCTTCCACCTCGGGTGAGACTTCCGATCTGTGCAAGTCCCGAGAATGTTGAAGTGACCTGGATCATGGAGGTCGCGCGCAGCTTGGTCCCAGTCGAGGGACTCACGGCCTTGGCGTCAACGCGCGGTAGTCTACACCTCTCCAGGAAGGCCGTCCTCTTCGCTCTCCCCGCCTCCCTCTACGCTGCCTTCCGAACCCGACCGCCCCGTCCAGCTCGAGGTCCTCCCTTTGCGCCAGCAGCGCACCCTCTTCCAGCGGTGCCGTCCGCGGGCCCACACCAGGACGCGGATCGTCTGCTAAGGGCGTGGCAAGGTGGGCGGGCTGGTGGGATGTTCTCATCTTCGTCCCGGCGAGCACCGTCATCGACCGCCAGCGGTGTCGCTTCCAGGGCCGTTGCGATCGAGACCGGCTCGGCAACGGCGGCGAGGTTGGTGTCGTGGCGCAGGCTCGCCAGAAACACGCTCCCTACGCGCCTGCTCCTCCGAGCACGCCCGTTTCTCAACCAGCCGTGACTTCGAAGCCTTGCGGCTCTTGAGCCGCAGCCCCTGCGGCGTTCCCGGTTGCAGCCCTAGCTTTCGCTGCCTCTGCGCCGGCTGCGCGCCAGCCAGGAGCCTGGGAGCTCCGGGATCGCCTCGGCGATCAGTCTCCCTCTTTGCCTCGTTTCCGGGTGCGCGTCCGCACTACTGCCAGGCAGCGCCACAAGCATTGCGTCAGTGACCTCGGAGCTCGTTCCGATCGCTAGACGATGGGTGACGGATGCGAGCCCCTCACGGCGGCGTCGGGCCCTGAGTCACCTGGACGAGGTCGTGAGGTCTCAGCCATCTCGCGAAAGCCTCCTGGATCTGCTCCGCGCTCATCGCCAGGTATCGGCGGCCGGCCAGTTCCGGCTCGTTCAGGGGTAGGTCATGCTCGGCACGGTGGATCAGTCCCACGGCAATGCGCCGCACGCTTGACTCCGCTAGGGGGATCTCCCGCACGGCGAGCGCACGGGCATTGTTCAGCTCGCCCGCGGTTACCGGCTCATGCTGCATTTCCTCGAGATCGCGGACGACGATCGATCGCGCTTTGGAGACGTTGTCAGGATCACAGCCGAACCGCACGCTGTACACCGCGCGCGTTTGGCTCACATCGAAGGTCGACTCGACAAAATAGACGAGCCCACCCTTCTCCCGAAGGTGCTGGTAGAACCTGCTGGCATAGAACGCTCCTCCCAGGACGTGGTTCCCGAGCTCAAGGGCATAGTAGTCGGGGTCTGAGCGAACAAGCCCCAGGGTTTCGGCGAGCACAACGTTGTCCTGAACTCGGCTCTTGTCGGGCACGGATGCGGTGGACGCCTGGTTGAGCGGCACCTTGGGAAGGTGAGTCTCTGGCTTTGGCCCCTCCGATTCCCAACTCTCGAATGCTTTGCGAACCACGGCCTCCGCATGGTCGGAGGTCACGTTTCCGATGACCACGATGGTGGTGAGATCGGGCCGGAAGACCCTCTGGTAGTAGGCCTTCACGTCCTCGATGGTGAGAGATGAGATGGTATCGGGGGTCGTCTGGCGCAGGGTGGGATCCCCGCTGGGGAAGAGGGAGGTCCCGAGGGCCCGGTCGGTGAGATAGTCTGGACTCTGGAGAATTCCCGCCGCGGTCTGGGCAGCCTGCAACTGGATGACCTTGAAGGCGGCGCCCGGCAGCGCTGGGTGAAGCAAGTTATCGGCCAGCAGCTCGAGGCCACGCTCGAAGTGAGCCGAGAGGACCCGAAGCGAGAACTCGACTCCCGCCGATTCTTCGGCCCCGATGTCATCGAGCGCCTTCTGGAAGGTGAGCCGGTCAAGCGTGGTGGTCCCGAAGGAGAGAAGCTCCCCCAGAACATCCTCAACGCCGTCCTGCCCGACGGGCGTCTCGAGCCTCGGCTCGTTCCGAACGGACCCATAAACGCTCACCGCGTCGTTGATGGACTCGGGCTGCACGATGAGGGTGAGGCCGTTGGGATACTTGTGAACGACGGGGTGAACCGCGGAGGCCGGCACGCTCAGCTGGCCCAGGGCCTTCTCCGCCCAGGAGGGGAGCTCGACGGGCTTGAGGTCCTTGGGGGCGAAAGATTCGGCCCCGCCAAAGCCGCTTGCTGCAACCGGGCCACTCGAAGGTTCAGGCGTGAGGATGGCGAACACAGCGTGTTTCGGGTCGAGGTACTTCCGAGCGACGCGGTTCACGTCAGCGACCGTCACCTTCCCAATCGCTTTCACGAAATCGTCTGGAGAGTGACGGCCTTCTACGGCGAGCGCCTCCGACCAGATCTGAGCTAGCTGCGCCACGGAGTCGCTCTGGACCTCGAAGTCGGTGAGCTCACGCCGCTTGGCGGCCTCCACCAAGTCTGCCGGAAAGCCCTTCTTCAGGCCGGTCCCGAGGATCTCCCCTACCTCGTTGAGCAGTGCCTCCGAATCGGCGCCGGGCGGGAAGGCGGCCAGGGCTGAGCCCACGCTGGCCTGGGGCAGGCCATTCACCGAGAAGCCGGCGAAGAGAGCTCTCCCACGGGGGACGAGCCCGTAAAGGTCACCTCGCTGGCTGCTCAGAACATCGCTCAAGATCTGAGTGGCTGCATAGTCGGGGCTGTGCATCCCGGGGAGGCGGAAGGAGATCGCTGCAAGGCCATAGGGTAGATCCGTGGGCAGGCGGAACATCTCGCGCTCGACCGGAGACAGCTGGACCGCGGGCCGTGGGGGAACGGGCCTGGCAGGGAGTGCACCGAAGTGCTTCTCGACCAACTTCAACGCCTGATTGGGAATCACGTCGCCCGCCACGACCAGGATGGCGTTGCTGGGTGAGTACCACGTGTCATAGAAGCTCTTCAGCATCGTGCCGGTGGTCTTGTCGAAAGACTCCTTGGTTCCGAGGGCGTCATGCTCGTAGACGGTCCCCTTGAACAGGGCGGCGAGCAGCTTGGTGTAGAAGGTATAGTTGGGATTGGAGAGGTCCTGCACCACCTCCTGTTCGATGGCCTTCCGTTCTTCAGCCCAGAGCTCCTCCGAATCGAGGACGCCGCCCATCCGGAGTGCTTCCACGTGCAGTGTCACCTCCAGATCCTCCGCCGGCACGGTGAAGAAGTACTGCGTCACCGTCTGTTGAGTTTGGGCGTTGAATTGTCCCCCCATGAACGCGATGATGTGGGCGAGTTGCTCGGCGGAGAGGCCCGGGCTACCCCGGAACATCATGTGTTCCTGGGCGTGCGCCATGCCGGGGAACCCTGCGGGGGCCTCATTAGATCCCACCAGGTAGTTCACTTCCGTGGTGACGACCGGCGCGAGCGCGTCGCGTACAATGACCACTCTGAGGCCGTTCTTCAGGGTGGCTCGGAGCACTTCGGTTTCCGTGCGGGTGGAACCGGAAGCCGGAGAAATGAAGACCAAGCTTGTGACGAGGGTCACAGCGAGGATGCGGCCCTTCTTTAGGGGAAACCGCGAAGCTAAGTGTGCCATTTTGATTCCGGATGAGAGGGCCCCGATCGGACCATATAAGGCGAGGGGACCCGGCTATAGGACTCGGCTATCTCACGGAGATTGCGCCGACCCTCGCGCTAGTCTGTGCACCCATTTCTTCTCCTCGACTGTACTCGTCACCTCAAGTCTGTTGCGCCTTCTGTTGCCGGAGGTCTAGCTTACTTCGATGCGCCCGAATGGGTACGCTCGGTGGCGCTCCCATCTGCGTGCCCCACTCAAGACGGGGCCAGGCGTGACCTGACCGAATGTGGACACTGCGCTTCGGGAAGGGAATCTCGATCCCGCACTTTCGAAACGCCACATCGATGAAATCGAGGTTGCGAAGGCCGCTCGAGTGCCCAATTCTGGTCTTGCGATCCTACAAACAACGAGAGGTCGAAGCGTCACTCGTCGAAGCGGACCTCGTAGCAATGTCGGCCAGATTCCCCGAGGACGTTCAGCCCCAGATCCCCGGCAGCGGCCAGGAACGCCAGGACCTGCTCTGGGCTGGCTTTCGTCTTCCCATGCGCTACGCGCTTGGAAAGCCCTCTGGGTGGTGACCTCGTCGTCTTCCGCTCCGCCCATGGGAATTTTGTCAATTGTCGAGTGGGCCCCAGGCGCACTGCTATCGGGCTGCTGACGGAATCCCCCCTTATGAGGAGCCGGAACAACTGCTGCGGGACGCCGATCTCGGCGCGCCAGGGGAGATGGAAGATCTCGCTGATGCCCTCGACGGCGACGAACTCATCTGCGTCGTCAGCATCGAGGCGGGCATCGTTGTTGTGACAGTTTATTGATGCTGCGGGCAAGGCCATGAAGCGGTGTACGTCGCGCCAGAGCGGTGACCGGTGGGAGACGAAGGAAGCTGTTGAGGTGAGGTCCGTGTCCCCTCGTCGCCAGAAACGCTGCTCGTCCGAGTGACTGGCGTCTCGGCCGCTCGGTGTGGCGAGTCCTTCCTAAGTGGCAAGGACCTCGGTCCGGCCGAGCTTCTGGCCGCGGCTCTCGATCACGATCCAAGGCGGAGCGCAACGGCTCATCGCAGACGTACGCACGTATCTTGGAGCAGAATTCTCAGTGATCGAGCCATTTGGGTCATCGCGAATGGGCGCTGGCGGGCGCAAGCCGCAGCCATGACCGGCCGATCACGAGTTGGAGCGCCACCGCCGCCACGCCGTCAACGAAGAGAGCAAGCCGGATGCCCAGCAGGTGCACAGCGAGTCCCGTCAGCACGGCCCCGAGCGATAGGCCGCCGCGCATCACCAGCATGTAGAGACTCACCGAACGCCCAAGGAGGCGCCGCTCGGCGGCGACCTGGAGCAGTGCGTTGGCCGAGATGTTGGTGATCGCCATCGCCGTCCCAGCAGCTACCATCACCACCGGCAGCGAACGGTATGAAGGGAGCGCCGCTGCGAGCAGCACCGTCAGCCCGTACCCGACCGCCGCATGAGAACTCCACCGCCGCCGGTCCGATCCCATTGGGACAGCGAGCAGCGCGAGCGCGCCGAGCAGTCCTCCGCCCCCGAACGCCGCCACCGCGGCACTGTACTGGCTCGAGTCGCCTCCCATCGCCTCCTTCACCAGGACGGGGGTGAAGGTGACGAGGGGTGCTGATAAGAGGCTCGTGGTGAGCACCGTCAGCAGCGCACCACGGAGAACCGGTGAACTCAGGATGTCGCCCAGGCCGGTGAGCGGGTGGCGTTGATCTGTCTCGCTCTCCGCCGTGGGCGCCGGGCGGGGCGGAAGGATCCACAGTGCGATTCCGATGAACGGGATATAGGACAGAGCGTTGAGAGCGAAGCAGGCGACGGCGCCCACGCTCGCCATCAAAACCCCGGCGATGGCTGGCCCGAGAATGCGTGACAGGTTGAACTGGGTCGAGTTCAGCGCGAGCCCTCTCGCGATCTGATCGTGCGAGACAATGGAGGGCACGATCGACTGGAACGACGGCATCGAAAGCGCGTCGGTGATTCCGACCACGAATGACAGCGCGATGACGGCGAACGGACTGACGGCGTGCCCCAGGAGCAGAACCACGATGATGGTCGGGCACAGCATCTGGATCGACTGGAAGATCGCGATAACGCGCCGACGGTCGAGCCGATCGGCGAGCACGCCCCCGATGACGGTCAGAGCCAAGACCGGTGCGTTCAAGGCGAACGAGTCAAGCCCGATGAGGAAGGGAGACGCACCGACCGTGAGCAGTAGCCACGGCTCGGCCACCTGCTGGGCCCAGGTGCCGATGTTCGACAGCAAGCTCGCCACCCAGAAGGTGCCGAACCGCCTACTTCGCAGCAAATGCAGCGACTCGCTGAGTTCATGAGCTGCGGTCTTGAGCCCGGACGTCATTGCCTTGAGCCATACCCCAATCTGGAACGCGGCGATCGCGAAGTTGCGCTCCACCCTGCCTCAACGGTCGTTAAGACGCCCTTGTCGCGTACATAGGATAGGCAGGGTAACCTGCCGGCCCGGACATCCTCTCTGCGGCGCAACAACGACGTCTTGTTGATGCGGACCGCGCCAGGCTCGGTGGCCCCTCACTCCGCCGGCTTCAGGATGACACCCGTCCTCCGCCGCCCATCCATGAGAACGCGTAGCGGTGCGGCGAGCTGGACGTGGCGCACGTAGCCCAGCTCCCGGGCAGCCGGCTGCGCGGACAGCCAGGCCCAGTCCACCATCCCGCCTCCGTCCAGTTGCTCGGAGACGGTGAAGTAACCCACCTGGAACGAGGTCACGTTCTGGAAGAAGTGTGAGCCCTGCGAAGGCTCCACCGCCATGTCCCGGAACCCGGACTCGACGATCACCCTCGCCCCGGCGATCTCGTCCCACTTCACCGGCACGCCTAGCCAGGGATCATTTGACCCCCACCGCCCCACCCCGATCAGCACATAGGGAACCCCCCGCGCCACCAGCTCGGCGTTCAGCTGGGCCACCTCCCGGGCCACCTGGGCGCTGCGAGAGCGGTCGAACCGTTCGGCGTCGACGACCACCAGATCACGGATCCCCTCTAGCACCCCGTTGCCGAGCACCGCCTCGGAGCGGCACAGCAGGCGAGCGCGGTCGAACTGCCCCAGGCCGAGCTCGCCGGTGTCCCGGGCCACCACCAGGGGGCGGATCTGCAAAAACCCGAACTCCTTGGGCTCGCCTAGGGCCGCCTCGAGCGCCACCGCGAACTCGATCTCCACCGGACCCCCCATCCCCTGCTCGCCCACCTGAAGAAGCGCTCGGGTCAGGTCGGCCAGCGGAAAGAAGCCATGCTTCAGCATGGGGGCGAAGCTGACCAGCCTTACGCCGTAGCGGGAGATACCGTCGTACACGGCGCCGTTCTCAGGGGAGTAAGTGGAAGCGATGAGGCCCAACGCATCGTCCTGTTCGGCGGCGGCGAGCGGGTACCGCTCCTCTCGCATGTCATGGTCCGGGTCCATGCCCAGGTGCCCCTGGCTAAGGTCGAGCGCCCAGAACTCGCGTTGCGAGTTCTCCAGCATGTCCTTGACGCTGGAGAACTGGAGCAGGTGGTGGGGGTGACGGGGGGAGAACCGCAGGCACTTCTCGCCGCTCACGACCGTCCGGCCCAGCCCCAGTGCCACAGCCACGATGCCGTCCTCGGCCCGTAGCGGAGGCGTGGGGTAGAAGTTGTAGGAGCGGGCCACCCCGGAGACCTCCGGGTAGAAGCGCCCGCCCCGCGGCGCCCCCACCATCCGCTGGATGAGCACGGCCATCTTTTCCTGCTCCAGTCGGTAGGGCGTGGCCGCCAGGTAGTCTTTGGCGTGGCGCGAGAAGGTCGAGGCGTAGACCGCCTGGATGGCCCGGATCAGCGCGTCGAGCCGCACCCCGGGATCGGGGTGGCGGTTGGGCAGCATGAAAGTCTCGTAGACGCCACTGAACGGCTGGTACTGCGAGTCCTCGAGCAGGCTGGAGGACCGAACCGCCAGCGGGTAGCCGACCCGATTCACCAGCTGTCGCAGCGCCGCGGCCGGGACCGCCGGGAAGCGGGCGGCCATGATCCGCTCCCGCAGAGCCACCTCGTCACGGCACTCCACCACGAAGTCGCCCAGGTCGTTCTCCTCTAAGAACTGGTCGAAGACGTCGGTGGCCACCACCACCGCGGTGGGCACCTGGACCCGCACCCCCGGGAAGCGCCGGTCGAGGCCGGAGTCGGCCAGGATGCGGCGGACGAAGGCCAGTCCGCGGGCCTTGCCCCCCAGGGACCCTCCGCCCAGGCGGAAGAAGCCGCGCTTGCCGTCGAAGATGTTGGGGTCGAAGTCCTCCACGATGTCGGCCCGCTGCTCGTCGCGGTACTCGTGGATGGAGCGGATCAGGTCGACGCGCAGCGCCTCCCCCCCGGGGTAGTCGGAGACCCGGCGCGGCCGGAGCTTCTCCGCGACCCGGAAGTCGGCCCGGGCCCGCAGCCACTTAGAGAAATGGTTCCGTTCGGCGTGGTAGACAATGCTGTCGGCCGGGACAGTGGCGAGCGCCGCCTCCAGTCCGCGCAGGTCAGCGGCCCGGGCCACCTCGGCCCCGTCGGGCAGGCGGAAGACGAAGTCGCCGAAGCCGAAGTTCTCCAGCATGAAGTGGCGCAGCTCCTGGAGCAGCAGCGGCGAGTTTTTGAGCAAGAAGGCCACCCCCAGCTCCTGGGCCAGCCGCTCGTTGGAGGGTCGCGAGCTCTGCAGGACGATGGGCACGTCCGGCTCCAGCTCACGTACTCGCCGCGCCAGGGTGGCCCCGGCTTGGTCGCGCAGCGCCCCCTCCATTGGAAACTCCACGTCGGAGATGAGGGCGAGCAGGCTGTCCTGGTAGGTCCGCACCTGGGCCCAGGCATCCTCGAAGGTGCTCGTCAGGAGCACCTTGGGGCGGGCCCGCATCCGCAGCGCCTTCTGGGAGAGGTTGGCCCCCTCGCTGAGGAGCCGCTGGGCGTGGCTCATGAGCTCGGCGTAGATCACTGGCAGGAACGAGGAGTAGTAGCGGACGCTGTCCTCGACCACCAATATGAGGGGGACGCCGGCCACCCCCGAGTCGTAGGGGGCGTTCCAGCGATCCTCCACGTACTGGACGATGCCCAGGAGGATCCGAACGTCCCCCTGCCAGAGGAAGACGCGCTCGAGCTGAGAGGTGTCGTGGCGGGCCAGGAACTCGCGAAGCTGGCGGCCGTCGAAGGCCAGCGCCACCACCGACAGGTCGAGCCCCGCCTCGCGGACGCGGCGTGCCAGCTCCACCGCGGTCATGTCCGGGAGGTGGAGCGCGGCGATGATCAGGTTGAAGCGCCGGTCGAGGCGGGCCCGTTCCACCGCCTCGGCACCGCTCGAGACATGGGTCAGGCCAGGGGTGTGGCGGAGGCCCAGCTCCATGAGGTGACCCACCATCCGCTCGTTGAGCTGGCCGTCCTCCTCCAGGATGTAGGCGTCGTAAGGGCTCGCCACCAGCAGGATGTCTTCCACCCGCTGGCGCATCAGGTCCTGGAACTCGAGCGCGCTCGCCGTCCGCGGGGGGCGGAGCCTCTGGCTCGCGGGCATGGCGGCCTCCGGTGTGAGGATATCACCCTCGGCCGGGCGGCAGCGGCATAGTAGCGCCGCCGTAGGCCCCGCCCTCTCCGAGAGCGGTCACGGACGCGCTCGCCGCTCACACCACTCCCTGGTCCATCATCGCGTTCGCCACTTTCAAGAATCCGGCAATGTTCGCACCGTTCACCAGGTTGCCTGGCGTTCCGAACCTCTCCGCGGTCTCGCGGCAGTTCCGGTGGATCTCCACCATGATCCGGTGCAGGCGCTGGTCCACCTCCTCACGGCTCCAGGAGAGGCGCATGCTGTTTTGCGACATCTCCAAGCCGGAGGTGGCCACCCCGCCCGCGTTCGCCGCCTTGGCCGGCCCATAGAGAACTTGCTTCTCCACGAACAAGCGCATCGCCTCCAGCGTGGAGGGCATGTTGGCCCCCTCGGACACCACCAGAACCCCGTTCTTCACCAGGTTGCGGGCGCCCTCGCCGTCGATCTCGTTCTGGGTGGCGCTCGGGAAGGCGCACTGGGCCGGCACCGCCCAGAGCGGGTTCGAGTTCTGGCGAGGATCTGCAGGCACGTAGCGCGCTCGCATGTACGCCTCGCAGTACTCCTTGATCCGGCCCCGCCGCACGTTCTTGAGTTCCAGGACGAAGGCCAGCTTCTCCCGGTCGATGCCGTCCGGGTCGTGGATGAACCCGCCGGAGTCGGAGAGGGTCACCGGCCTAGCCCCAAGCTGGAGCAGCTTTTCCACCGTGTACTGGGCCACATTCCCCGAGCCGCTCACCAGCGCGACCTTCCCCTCCAGCGACTCGCCCCGGCTCTTGAGCATCTCCTCGGCAAAATAGACGGCCCCATAGCCGGTCGCCTCGGGCCGGATGAGCGACCCCCCCCAGCCGAGTCCCTTACCGGTGAGGACGCCGGTGAACTCGTTGCGCAACCGCTTGTACTGGCCAAAGAGGTAGCCGATCTCCCGGCCGCCCACGCCGATGTCGCCCGCAGGCACGTCGGTGTCGGGGCCGATGTGCCGGAATAGTTCGGTCATGAAGCTCTGGCAGAAGCGCATCACCTCGTTGTCGCTCTTGCCCTTGGGGTCGAAGTCGGAGCCACCCTTCCCCCCGCCCATAGCCAGGGTGGTGAGCGAGTTCTTGAAGACCTGCTCGAAGGCCAAGAACTTGAGGATGCCCAGGTTGACGGAAGGGTGGAAGCGAAGACCGCCCTTGTACGGGCCGATGGCGCTGTTCATCTCGATCCGGAAGCCGCGGTTCACCTGCACGTGGCCCTGGTCGTCCACCCACGGCACCCGGAACATGATCAGCCGTTCCGGCTCGATGATCCGCTCGAGCACGCGAGCCGCCGCGTACTCTGGATGACGCTCGAACACCAGCGTGAGCGATTCCGCCACCTCCTGGACGGCCTGATGGAACTCCGGCTCAGCCGGGTTCTTCGCCTTCACCTCCGCCATCAGTTTCGCGATATATGGGGTCATCGAAGGGCTCTCGTGGCTAAGGCAGGGTGACGAAGCGGCGCCTGCCACATCGGACCCGCGCAGGTTACCGCCGAACCGGGTGGGCCGGCTACCACCAGACCTGGAGAGCTTCCTTCCCGCCCGCGCGACCACCGCTTCCCCGAGGCTTCTCCACTGGTCGACTGGCTGGACGACACCATCACCGGAATGGAGATGCCCGATCTAGCCAAGGGCCCGGCACCCGTCCCGACCTGCCATGTGCATTGCAGAACCCGTGCTGCCGGTAATTGTTGACGATTCTCTCAGGCGCGGGAGGGTCGCCCGGCATGCTCCGGCGCCTCCCTACGTTCACCGAGCGCTCAACTCTCCGGCGAGCCTCGGACCGACTTCGACGCGAAGACCGTATGCCACTTCCGCGGAAGACGCTGTCCGAAAACTCGTCCCTATTCCAAGCTCCTGAGCCCTTTTCAATGCCTCCAATTCTTCCAGCAGAGTCCAAACATGGTCTTTGTAGGCGCTCTCGCTGCAAGAGAGCGACCGCGTAGAGGACGAGGAGTTCTTCACCTTCGAGGAGCAACACTTCCTCCAAGTCGCAGTGCCGGTGTGGACGGACCTTCCTCGTCGTGGGCCTCAAGGCCGGTTCCCCGTCGGTGAGCCGCTCGCGCTCAAGGTGGGAGACCTAGACTTCGTAAGCGGGCAAGCCCATGGTCCCGTGGGCGCTGTGCGACGGCCAAGCGGGCCCCTCCGAAAGGGCGGCAAGAACCGCACATTGTACCTGTCGAACGAGGCGGCGTCGGCCCTCAAGGCGAGCCGGACCTGCGCGGGCGTTACGTCTTCTGCGAGGAGCGGGGCGGAAGGCTCACCCCCTCTGCTGTCAAGGACGTGGTGCCCCGGACGTCAAGGAAGTCGGGCCCTTCGAAGCGGATCACCACACTCGGGCTGCGCCAGACGTTCGCGAGCCACCTGCGCCTACGGGGTCTCTCTCTCAAGGCGGTGCAAGAGTTGCTAGACCAGGCGACGATCGCCATGACCATGCGGTACGCGCACCTCGCCCCCAGCGTGAAGCGGGACGCGGTGCTGTTGCTGGATGCAGCGGGTGCCTAGCGCGGGCGCCGAAGGGACCAGAAGACCGGGGCCGAGGTTCCCATAGGAGGCTGAGTTGGAGAAGACGAACCCCGGACGATGCCGGGGGTTGGCTGAGCGGGAAACGAGATTTGGACACCCCGAGGCAATTCGCTGCCGTGGCCACGGCGCACACCAATTGTTCGGAACGCTTCAGCCCCAGCGAATTCCCCTCCTTGAACAGTGGACGCGAGTGGACAGCAGTTCGACCTCAGTAGATCAAGTCCGTGGCACCAGCGGGCACCATAAACGGGGGACCAATCGCGCTGGCGCGCGCGCCACCTCGGAGCCTCATATATGATCTTGAAAAGGTCGCGCTGGCGCGGTGGAACTCGCGGGGGGGGGAGATGCACTCACCCTCGGCCTGCGGGGCGAGATGCTGCGGCGTGGCCCCGAGAGCCAAAACGCGGGCCGGACAAAGGTCGTTCACGACGGTAATCCATGGCCGGTTTGCTCGGCCACTATGTAGGTGGCGTACCAGTCGGGCCAGTTCGCGTCGCGCTGCCCAGTGCGCCTCTCGTGCTCGCCATGTGCAGCTTCGGCGCGCCGAAGCGCGCCCGCCAGATCGTTCACCGAACCGAATCTGGCCATCGCCGGATTGAGTCGGCCAGGCAGCCGCGTCGTGATCTCCTGCAGCAGCCAGGCGTTGCCATCCGGGTCCCTGAACGACACGAACGACCCGTAGCTGCCACGGTCCGGAGCCGGACCACTCAACCGAGCCTTGGACTCGACTCGGTTCAAGCCGGCGAAGTGAAAGACTTCGCTCACCTCGACGCCGTGCGCCACCAGATCGTCCCGGGCGGCCTGGATGTCGGAAACGATGAGGAACAGGTACTGGGCAGATCCGGACGCCGCGGACGTGATGTTCGTGCCGAAGTGAACCGAGCAATCTGAGCCCGGAGGGGTGAATTGTACAACCCGGCCGTCACTCCTGTTGAAGTCGGCGTCGAGCCGCCAGCCGAGGCTGGCGTAGAACGTCTTCGCCCGGTCGACATCCGAGACGGGGATGGTGATCACCTCGAGCTTCATGTCGACCTTCCCGGTGCCTGCGTCGGTGATCTCCTCGCTTCTGGTTACGGTGGTGCTCATCGCTGTCTCCTGGGTCGATCAGGCCTTCGGTCATGCGCCTCGTGGGCCAGCCAGAAGCCGGCACCAGCGATGCTTGCCACGGCTGGGCAGCGCCAACCTCGTGATGGGACCACACGAGTTTCGCCGCGACTCGAACCCGACGAGAGGGTCCACCTCCCGTCGACCTTCGGCGGCCGTCCATGTGGCACACGATGCGACTGAGCGGAAATCATTCCCTGGGGGCACGGCTGGCCATCTCGACTATCGGCGCAGCGGACGCGCTAATGAGGTTACCGTCGCTCGGGAGATGACTGCGGTGGCTAGTTTTCGTAATGGACGGCTAGCCTAACTGCGTGCTCGAACATCGCAAACCTTCTTCGGGGGCCGCAAACGGGGGTGATCAGGCCCTGCTGGGCCACTTTTGTTGCCGCGCAGCCTGGATAGTGGGATTGCGGTCGAAGTGGTTGGCGCGACACCGGCGTCCTGCACGGGTCGCCCGCAATCGCATGAGCCTACGTCCGCCCCGCCCCCGTGAAGTCGAGCCACCATTAAGACCGAGGTATGCTCGGTCATGAGGTGGGCATGGCGAAGGACGACAAGGACCTGATGAGCCAAGAGGACGAGGTTCGGCGGTGGACGGCCAAGCGTCGGGCGGCGCTGGTACGAGCCTCATCCGGGGTGAGACCTCGATCCAGGAGGCGGCACGGAAGCATGAGCTCACGGTTGCCCAGATCGAGAGCTGGAAGGAACTCGCTCTGCGCGATGGAGAACGCCCTTCGGTCACGCCCCAAGGACGAGGAAGCGCTGAAGGACGAGCAGATCAGGAATCTTCAAGCCAGACTTTCCTGGCGCACTGGAACTTCAGTCCAGAACGTAAGCCCCGGGTTCGCGGCGGAATGCGTTGCCGGGGATTCCTCCTTTGCGGCGGCGTCACCTCGGAAGCGCGTCGAGGTGAGCGCCAGGTGACCGAAGGTTGTTCGGCCTTCCGCCTCCGAGACCTGACGGACTCGGGTCGAGCACCAAGCGGTCCAGTCAGCTGCTCCAGACGGTCCATCGCCGGGCGAAGGCTTGGAAGCGCCGTCCGATCACTCCATCCACCTGCCACCGTGCGCCGGTCTCGCACTAGGGCTTTGGGCGGGGGCCTGGGACCGGGGCGCCCTCGGACGGTCGCTCGGCGACGAGCCCCGCGTCTCGGGCTGTCTCTTCGAGGAAGCTCCAGACCGCGGCGATGCGCGGCACGTCTCGGAGCGCGCGGTGGACGACGAGCCAGAGCGCGCCGCCGGCGCCGGGCGGCAGCGATCGGCGGAGCGTGGGCGAGAGTTGGATCTCGACGAGCCCGCACACCCTGGCGGTGTGCGGATCGCACAGTAGGACCCCGACGCCCGCGGACGCGGCGGCGAGCTGCGCGCCCATGTGGCTAGTGCGGAGCACGATCCGCGCCGCTGGCACCCGTTCCGCCACGAGCTGGGCCGGCACGAGGTGGGCGAGATCCTCGCCCCAGTTGATCCAGCGCGCCTCGTCGAGGCGGCGTAGCGTGCCGAGATCCGCCGCGTACCGGGGAGCACCGTAAACGCCGCCCGCCACGTCTCCCAGCTTCTTCACGAGAAGGTCGCCCGCGGTCGGCCGCATAGTGCGCAAAGCCAGGTCGGCCTCGCGGCGGGTCAGGTCCGCGTAGGCGACACTCGCGTCGAGGGAAACGCGGAGGCGAGCGTAGCTCCGGACGAGCCGTGGCAACGCCGGCGCGACGAGGAACTGAGCAACGCCCGGAGGGGCAGTGAGCCGTACCTCCCCTTCGGGCTCGAGCTCCCGTCCCTGCGCCGCGAGGGCGAGGCCGGAAGCGGCGCGCTCCATCGCCTCGGCGTGCGGGCCAAGAGCCTCGGCGATCGCGGTAGGGAGAACGCCATCCGGCGTGCGATCGAACAGGTGGGCGCCTACCGAGGCCTCCAGCGCGTCGAGCCGGCGGGAGACGGTTGACGCATTCACGCCGAGCTTTGCGCCGGCGCGGGAAAGGGATCGCGTCTGGAGCAGCGCCAGCAGCACCCTCGCGTCGTCCCAGCGGAGCTTTTGCATAACCGCAAAGCTAGTCTGCAATTCTGGATGTTGCCATGCGTTCTTGCCGAGGCCATGTTCCACGCGAAAGGAGCCACGAAATTGAACCCGAATCGGTTGACCGACCTTACCCTCCCCGCCAGCCTCGACGAGCGAGGCTCGGCCGAGCTGCACGTCATCTTCGGCGCCGGCCAGATTGGGACACAGCTGGCGGACGCCCTCCTCGCCCGCGGCCTACGGGTCCGGATGGTCCGGCGCGGTGCGCCGCGGGAGCGGCGGCCCGGGCTCGAATGGCGGCAAGCCGACATCACCGATCGCGCGGCGGCGGCGGAAGCCGCGCGGGGTGCCGCGGTCGTTTACGACTGCGCCAACCCAGCCGAGTATCACCGGTGGGACGAGGTGCTCCCGCCGCTGAAGCGCGGCGTCCGAGAGGCGGCCGCGCGCGCCGGGGCGCGACTGGTCGTGCTCGACTGCCTCTACATGTACGGCCGGCCTGAGTCGGGCGTGCCCTTCGACGAGGACACGCCTATGCGTCCATGCAGCCACAAGGGAGAGCTCCGAGCGCTGCTCGCCCGCGAACTGTTCGAGGCACACGCCCGCGGCGACTTGCTCGGCACGAGCGGGCGCGCATCCGACTTTTTCGGGCCCGGCGTGCAGTCGGCGCTCTTCGGCGAACGTTTCGCGGCGCGCGTCCTCGCGGGCAAGCCGCTGGAGATGGGCGGCGATCCCGACCAACCGCACGGCTACAGCTACGCCCCCGACGTGGCGCGCGGCCTCGCGGTCCTCGGCACGAACTCGGCGTGCGATGGTAAGGCGTGGCACCTCCCCCTCGCCTGGACCGGCAGCACGCGCGCGCTCGTTGATGCCATCGCCGCTGCGCTCGGGCGTCGTGCCTCGGTGCGGCGAATCCCGGACTGGCTGCTGCGGACAATGGGTGTCCTCGATCCGATGCTCGGCGCAGCTGCAGAGATGACATACCAGTGGAAGTTGCCCTACGTGATCGACGACCGCCGCTTTCGGGCCGCGTTCGGGGAGGGGCCGACGGCGCCCGACCAAGCTGTGGCAGACACAGCAGCGTGGATTCGCGCGGCCGCGAGTGCTCGCGCGGCGTGATCGGCGCTGCGACCGAGCGCTCCGTAGGCTCGGTTCGCCGTGACCTGTTCGACTACGTCATTGTGTTCGACAACCGGCACCTTCGGCGCCTGCTCCGTGAGTACTTGGTGTACTACCACGTCAAACGCGCAAGGAGCCTCGGAATCGAAGAGGTCCTCACCGCCCCTCGCTCCCGTGGCAGAGCCCATTCGCCGAGCGGCTGATTGGCTCCATCCGGCGTGAGCTCCTCGACCACGTCGTCGTCCTCGGCGAGAGTCATTCGCCGGCGTCTGGACGGCAACTTCCGCTACCACCACCGCTCACGCACGCATCTCTTCCTGGAGAAGAACGCCCCCGAGACCCGGCCCATAGAGTCGCCAGAACTCGGCTGCGTGGTCGCCATTCCCGAGGTCGGCGGCCTTCATCGCCGCTACGCCCGGCGGGCGCGTAGCGTCCCTTGACGAACATCGATGGCGACGGAGTGCGATCGTTTGGGGCTCGCGGTGTCTCCTCCGAGCCCGGACCGTGCCCTTCCCTTGCCACCACCCCCGCCTGCATCACTCCTCTATCTCCTCGGAGCCGCACGCGGTCGCGATCGAGTCTTGGCCAACGACAGGCTACTCGGCCGGGGTGTGCGACTCCGTGATGAGCGCCATCAGGGCGGCCTCTTGTCCTGCCACGAACTGGACCCCGACCATTCGTCGGCCGGCATGCTCCGTGACCCAGCAAACCCTGGCCCGGAGCATGGCCGAGCCCTTCCCGCTTCCCAGGCGCACCTGCAAGAAGCTGTCGACCGGCGGTGGTTCCCCGCTCCAGGCCAGACCGCATCCTCCCCGCGAAACCGAGAACGTGGTCATGTAGGTGTTGCCCCTTTGCCACGAGACGACCGCAGGGAGCCTCAACTGGTAGCGCGAGGCGCGCGCCCTGGGCTGGTCAACCCCCGTCTGCAAGGACTTCAGCATGCGTTTCAGTGCAGCGCGCTGATCTTCGTCCACCTTGATCTCGACGCTGAACTCGCTCCCGAGCGCCTGCAGATCAGTGATCGCGCCGGTGAGCGGCGCCATGACGCTGCCGGGGCCCGACACCTTGACCGCCGCCCGCTTCCCCATGCGAACCGGCTTCTTGACGGTGACGACCAGACGACCGGTGGCCGCGCGCCACGCCAGAGGGAGCTGTTCCGCTTCTACGGGAATCTCCTCGGCCCGTTCCGGCGGCGGAGTCTGCTGTGGGGTCGGGCGCGGCCGGAGCGCCTTCCTGGAGGCCTTCTTGCCCTTGCCAAGCCACTTCCACCACGCCATGGCGGAGCCTCGGCAAACTCGTTCCGTCTGCTAGTATACCGCACGGAGGTCCGCCCCCGCAGCCCGCGGCGGTTCCGGCTCATGTCTACTCGGCGGGCGTGAACACGCCGGTCCAGGTGACCGTGTACCGTGCCGCCTCCGGATCCTCCTCGAGCCAGAAGGTCACGTTCATGCCGGCGGTCGGCATCCAAAAGTAGTCCCTGCGATCTGCCGCATCTTGACCTTCATATCCGGGGCCCGACCTCCCGAACGGTGGGGAGGAAGTCCAGCAGCGCCGAGAGGGCCCCGGGCGCATAACCCTCGACGGGGACAAGCTGGTCATGTCCTGGCTCCTCAAGATCCCCTTCGTCGACCACGAGCGGCAGGAGCAACTCGTGCGCGAGAGCGGTCTCGACTGGGTCATCGCGCGACCGACCCGGCTCAGGGGCGGCCCTGCGCAGGGGCAGTACGTGAGAAAGACGGACATCGAACCAGTGCCCGGGTCCATCTCTCGCGCAGACGTGGCGGCGTTCCTGGTCGAGGCGTGCGAGACGGACGCGTGGGTCGGCAAGGCGGTGCAGCTCAGGGGGGTGCGAGCCTAGTAGCCCGCGGAGCTGGGTGCTGGCCGGTTTGCAGCGCTGTGGCCGTTCGGCCCTGGCCGCTGCGCGGGCGGCTTCGCTCTCCTGCACGAGGAGGGACCCGCTCGAGGCCGGTCTCTCCCCGGGGGTCGCAGCTAGGCCGGGCCGCCGGCGTCGATCTCCTTCTCGGAGCACGTGCACTCGGCGCCGCAGCGGCGGCAGGGCGGGGCGATGCGGTTGGGCTTCTTCTCCGGGGCCGGCTTCGTGGTCTTGAGCTTGAGGTGCGCCATCGTCGTTTCCCTGTGTTTCGCGGCACCGCGCCGCTTTCGCCCCTTCTCGAAGCGGCCGGTGCTGGCGTACGGAGCGACGCTGACCAGGTGGGCCCGACCCGACGTTTCAGGCAGCCGCGTGCCACCGAGGCCGTTTGCGAGATGGCGCGCGCGTGCGGAGGGGCGGGCGCTTCCACCTGGTCGAGCGGAGCGGCAGGGAGACGCTGGCGCTTGCAAGAGACCGCGCTGGTCCAGAGGAGGGTCCTGCCCGCAGTGTTCGCGCATCCTGCTGGTGCAGCGGCGGGGCTGGCGGGGGAGACCCGGCAGTCCCTGTTGCAGTTGGTGACTACGAGTCGTTGCCACGGGTGTCAGTGTGCTGAGTCGTCAACTCTCCGGGCGCGGCCGGCTCGAAGAGCCGCGGACGTTTGCCACGGAGGGTTCCTGCGCGCGGAGGACAGCCGCCCGATCGACTGCACGTCGGAGGTGAGGGCCTGGGGGTCCCCCTGCCCCGAGGCCTGCGAGCGTAGGTGTCTTCGGTACAGTACGTACAGCCCGGTATCGCCATGAGGAGGAGGAACCCTGCCGGCCCACCGCGCTTGATCTGCCGGGGTGGGCGGCCCCCGAGCGAGCTGGCGTGCTTGCTGCCGGGCCCGAGCGATCGACGAGGGCTGCACTATCGACGCCAGCGACCCGCCTGGACGAAGGAGAAGAAACCGCGGCTCCAGAGGATGACGTGGTCGAGCGCCCGGAGCCCGACGAGCTCGGTCGCGTCGCGGAGGCGTTCGGTCAGCGCGAAGTCCTCTGCGCTGGGCGCAGGATCGTGCACTCGAGCGTCACCCAGAGCCCTACCGCACTGTGGGTGGTGCAGCAGCTCCGGGAGGCGTTCCCCTTCGACGCCGCAGCTCGCTACCTGAAATACCTGCTGTTCGACCGCGACTCGATCTTCTCGGCAGCGGTAGTCGCCGCAGTCACCTCGATGGGGCTGGAACCAGCGCGCACCAGCTACCAGAGCCCATGGCAAAATGGTGTGGCGGAGCGCTTCGTCGGCTCGGTTCGGCGTCAGCTGCTCGACCACCTCATCGTGCTCGACGACCGGCACCTTGCGCGCCTGCTCCGTGAGTACTTGACGTACTATCACGTCGACCGGACGCACCTCGCGCTGGCCAAGGACACACCGGCGGGACGTCCTAGCGAGCCGCGCCCCTGCCCGACCGCCAGCGTCGTCGCCCTACGCCGCGTAGGCGGGCTTCACCGACGGTACGCGTGGCAGCCCAGCGGCGTAGCCTCCTCGCTGGCCCATGCCTCAGAAGGCCAGCCACATCGCGGCGGCCGTCCGCGGGGAGAGTTCTGTCGGCGACGACCTTTCGATCCCCGCCCTCGCCCACTCGCCTGCATCGTCGCAGCCCTCGGCCAGACGGTGAACGGCCCCCCAATTCACGGCGATCGGGGATTTGGCGAAGCACAGGCGACCAAGAGCTGTTGGCGAAGGAAGGCGTTCTCCGCGAGGAGTTGTCGTCTGGTGCGTACGAGATCAGCGAGAAGCCCCCCGGTTACGCTGCGGGGCCCGGGAGTAGCACGCGAACCGAATAATGAAGGGCCAGGCGGCCGACTGCGGTTGCACCGCGCCGCGGGCGCGCAATGAGCAAACCGAAGGGTTCGAACACTTCTCAGGAACGCGAAGCCGAGCGCTTGCGTTCCATCGCGGCTTCTGCTACGCAGGGGAGCATGGAGGCGCTGCTCCACTACCGCGGCCGTGCAGTCACCCACGCCGACGTCGAGTTCATCCGCGGCCTGGTCGGTGCCTACCAGGAGGCGAGCCGGCGAAGGCTGTCCCAGCATTTGTGCGCGGCGTGGGGCTGGACGCAGCCGAACGGAGCGCCTCGGGACATGGTGTGCCGGGGGCTCATGCTTGCGCTGGAGCGAGCCGGCCTAATCGAGTTGCCGCCGGTGCGCAGGAGGCCGCACAATCCGTTCGCCCGGCGGGCGCCCCCGGCACAGGTGCAGGTGGACCAAACGCCGCTGCGCACCAGCCTGCCCGATCTGGGGGCGCTCACGTTTCGTCAGGTGCGACGTACGGCTGAGGAGGCACTCTTCAACGGCCTCATCGAGGTTTACCACTACCTGGGCTACACGCAGCCGGTCGGCGAGCATCTGAAATTCATGGTGTATGCGGGGAAGCGACCGGTGGCGTGCTTCGCGTGGAGCTCGGCGCCGCGCCACCTGGGGCCGCGCGACCGCTACCTGGGTTGGTCGCCGCAGGCACGCCGGCGCAACATCCGCCTCATCGCGTACAACAACCGCTACCTGATCTTACCCTGGGTGCAGGTGCCGCATCTAGCCTCGCATCTGCTGGGCCGCATGGTGAAGATGCTGCCCACCGAGTGGGAACGCGTCTACGGCCACCCGGTCTGGTTCGCCGAGACCTTCGTGGACCCCGAGCGTTTCCGGGGGACCTGCTACCGGGCGGCGAACTGGATCTTCCTGGGATGCACGACCGGGCGAGGCAAGGACGACCAGACGCATCGGGCCAATCGCGCGCTCAAGGACGTGCTCGGATATCCGCTTGTGGAGGATTTCCGTGAGCGGCTGGCGGAGGCCGCGTGAGCCGCAAGGGCAGGAGGACCAAGGAGCGGCGCCAGCAGTCCAAGCTGCAACGCTTCGAGCTCACGATCGACGAGGTGAAGGCGATTGTGGACCGAGCCAAAGCGGCGCTGAGCGCGGAAGACCATTCGAAATGGACACGCTCGCGTTTATCACCCGGGAGCCGGCGTCTCACTCGCCCTGGTGTGCCGGCGTCCCCGCCTGAAGGGCAACGCGGACCGGTGGGCGACGTGTCCGTGAACCTCATTCACACGGTGGAGCTCAACGAGGTGGAGCCGTCTGGCTACCTGGTCGCGCTCCTGCGCGACGGCGAAGACGCGGACAAGGCTCCCGCCGACTGGATGCCCTGGAACTACCAGCATGCCCTGGTCCGCCGCCGCGCCAGCACGGACCGGCTACTTGGCAAGACATGACGCGCGACCCGTCAGAATCGGATCTCGACCTTCTCCGGCGCCAGCTCGGCGACGCTATCTTCGAGGCGCAGCTGGCGGAGGCGCGCGAGCGCGAAGTGGCCCTCGTCCGGATCCGGGCGGCAGTCGAGCGCGGGATGAACTACGAGGACGCCGCTGGCGTCGAGGCGCCGGGCACACCAGCCGCGGCGCTGCGCCGCTGGGACCGCCGCTTCCTTCGGGCGGGCCTCGCGGGCCTGGTGCGCCTACACCGCGGAGCGCCGCCCGAGAGTGTTCGCGTCGCCCCCAGGGCGGTACGGGACGAGCTGCAGCTCTCGCTCGGGGGCGTCCTCGCAACCCCTTCGAGATTTCCGCCAGTGACCGTGCCCAGGCGGGCGGGGAAGCCAGCAGCCCCTCTCGTCCGGTGGGCGGGCTCGAAAGCGGCGGTCGTCGCCCAGCTCGCTGTCCGCGTGCCCGAGCGGTTCGAGCGCTACCACGAATCCTTCGTGGGAGGTGGCGCGCTCTTCTTCGCGCTCCGTCCCCGTGCGGCATTCCTTTCCGACCTGAACGCCGAGCTTGTGAACCTTTACGTCGTGGCACGCGACGCTCCCGGGGAGCTCCTCGCCGTCCTCGCCCAGCACGTGAACACTCGCGAGCACTACTACGCGGTACGAGGAATGGCCCCTGAGGCTCTTCCCCCGGTGGAGCGTGCGGCACGCACGCTATTCCTCAACCGGACTTGCTTCAACGGGGTGTACCGGGTGAACCGCCATGGGCTCTTCAATGTGCCCTACGGAAACGAGCCCCATCGGACCTTCTTTCACCCGGCGGCAATTCGCGAGGCGCATCGCGCGCTCCAGGGCGTGAATATTCTGTGCGAAGACGTTGAGGCGGGCGCCGATCGGATCCGCTCGGGGGACTTCGTCTACCTCGACCCGCCCTACCCTGAAGGCCTGAACGCGAGGAAATGCTTCTCCTATCAGATGGGGGGCTTCACCGAAGCCGACCAACGGCGGCTCGCGAAGCTGGTCGCGCTTCTCGATCATCGCGGGGCCCTATTCATGCTCTCCAACGCTGACACACCGCTCGTCCGTGACCTCTATCGCGGATTCAACGTGGAGCCCATCCTCGTAACCCGTCGGGTCGGGGGCCGAACCACACGGCGGGGCGTGGCGACAGAGGTGCTGGTTCGAAACTACTCTGGTCGCCAAGGTGCGCTGTCGGGCATCTGACCCTGTGCCTGGCCAAAACTGGATCCTCCGACTTGACGGGAGCTTACAGGGGCGACGAGGCAGCCCGCTCATGTGGCCACTGGTCGTCGCTCTGCTGGGGTCGCTCCGCTCAGCCACGTTCACCCGCGCCGATCTGGCGCTGGAGAACATCGCCCTTCCACAACAGCTCGCCCTCCTGGCGCAACGCTCCAAACGGCCGCAGTTCGAGGCCTTCGACAAGTTCTTCTGGGTCCACCTCTCTCGGCGCTGGCCACGGTGGCGCGACGTCTTGTGTCTCTTTTGTCCACAAACCGTCATCCACTGGCATCGCCAGGGATTCCGGGCATTTTGGACATGGAGATCGCGGCGCCGTGGCCCTGGGCGCCCACCGGTGGGCACCGAACTGAAAGCCCTGATTCACAAGATGTCTCACGCCAACCCGCTCTGGGGAGCGCCTCGGATCCACGGAGAGCTCCTCAAGCTGGGATTCACCATCTCGCAGCGCTCGGTCGCCCGGATCATGCCGCGGCGGCGAAGGCCACCCTCGCAGTCGTGGAAGTCGTTCCTCTCCAATCACGTCGCCGACCTCGTCGCCGTCGATTTCTTCGTCGTCCCAACCACAACGTTCCGCATCCTCTTCGTCTTCGTGATGCTGCTCTCCTTTCGGCGTCGCGTCGTGCACTTCGCCGTCACCGACTCGCCGACCGCGTCCTGGACGGCGCAGCAGATCTTTGAGGCGTTCCCGGAAGACTCGGCACCCAGGTACCTGCTGCGCGACCGTGACGCCATCTACGGCGACCCTTTCCGCAAGCGTGTTGAGGGTCTCGGTATCGACGAGGTCCTGATTCCGGCACGGTCGCCATGGCAAAACCCACACGCCGAGCGAATGATTGGTACCATCCGCCGAGACCTCCTGGACGATGTCATCGTGCTCGGCGAGGGACATCTCCGTCGTCAGCTGGGCCGCTACTGAATTCGACGCCCGGGCTGGGGTTGCACGGTGCTCACCGCCGATTGGCGCTCGGTCGAGGTGAATGGTAGTGGCACCGGCGCGCCAGTGATGCGGTTCTCCGGCCCGCAGGTGGGGCTGTCGTTCCGGTTCTGACTTGAGGAGTCCCGAGCAGGCAGCCGGCGAACAGCAGCGGGTAATGGGCCCTAGGCCGAACCCGTGGAACTTGAACGCGCCCACCCAGTACCCGATCCTTACAGGCGAAAAGGACCGCGAGCTCCGGGTACTTGGTGAACACCGCGGCAAGCCAGCTCATGATCGTCCCTCCCATGAGACGACGGTGCCCGCTCGCACCCTTGCGCCAAGGGATGCGGGCGGGCCCATGTGCCTTAGAGCTCAGCGCTTCGCCAAGACTCGCTTTGCATCCGCCTTACGCTTCACTTGGACATCACCATCGCGACGTATCCAAAGACGGTCAACAAGACGCCAGAAACGGCGTAGCCGACCGGGAAGCCAATCCACGGCACCGAGCTGCCGATCTCCTTGGCAGCCTCCCGCGCCGGCCCGGAGTGAGAGCGCGCCCCGGCGACGCCGCCCATCAAGATGGCCGGGTTTATCTTCATCAGGTGATAGCCGATCGCCCATACCAGAATGGGAGGGATGGCCGTGCAGATGAAGCCGGCGATGAAGATCTTGACTGCGACGGCGCCGCTCAGCTGCGAGATGAGTCCGGCGCCGGCGTTGATGCCCACGATGGCGATGAACACGATCAGCCCGAGGTCCTCGAGGATGTTGCGCGCTGCATTCGGGGTGTTGCCGAAGAAGCGCAGGCGCGACGCCGCCGAGGAGACGATCACGCCCGAGACCAGCAAGCCGCCCGCGTTTCCCAGGCCGACTTTCGAGCCGGCGATGGGGAAGGAGATCGCGCCAATCAGAAGGCCGAGGATCATCCCGATCGACAGGGTCAGGAGGTCCGTCGCCGTGCTGGGACGCGCGATCCGGCCCATCAACGCCGCAACCCGGTCGACCCCGGCCTTCATGCCGGCGACGAACAGCACGTCGAAGCGCTGTACCTTGGTGGTGAGGCCGATCGGGATCGGAACGCCACCGCGCTCGACGTGATGCAGGGCGACCTCACCGGCGAACTCGGCGGTCCGGAACTCCTGCAGCTCCTTGCCTTCCATCGCTTTGTTGGTGACCAGGATCTCGGCCGAGTCCACCGGGATGTTGAGCACCTTCGCGTCCGGCACCTCGGGGCCGATGAGCCCCATGTTTTCCGTCAAGGCCTCGGACCGCCCGCCGAGCGCGACTACGTCCCCCTTCTGGAACACCAGCTCGGCCGGCGCCCCGAGGATCTCGCTACCGCGCCCGACGTTGAGCACCTTGTACTGTGGGTACTTCTGGAAGAACTGCTGCACCGTCCAACCGACGACCGTGTCGTTGGTGAGACTATAGGCGCGCAGCCCCAGCGGTCGGTAGCCGGTGAGCCCGGCGTCGTCGACGTTGGCCACGCCGTTCTCATCCTCGTACTTCTTGGCGGCGGCCCTGGCGTCCACTCCCCACCAGCGCGGCAGGTACTTGCAGATCAGGATGATGCCGACCGTGCCCCAGATGTAGGTCAGACCATAGGACAGCGCGATCATGCCGCTCACGCTCTCGAACGTCTGGCCAGAAGCGAGCGGGAACGAGCCCTGCCGAACCGCTTCCTCGGCCGAGCCGATCGCGGCCGACATGGTCATCGAACCTGCCAGAATGCCTCCGGCGGACCCGGCGGGAAGGTCGAACCACTTCGTGAACAGCGCAGCCCCAAGCAGGCCGAGCACCGAGCAGAGAACGGCCAGGATGGTGAACTTCAGCCCGTCACCCTTGAGGCTATTGATGAACGACGGGCCGACGCGCAGGCCCACGCCGTACATGAACAGATAGTAGAACATCGACTTGGTGAAGTTGTCGAGGCTCATCTTGACGCCATAGGTCGACGCCCACGCGGCGATGACGGCGCCTACCAGGATCGCCGACGCGACCATGCCGAGGCCGTAGCCCTTGATGGTCGCCTTGCCGACGACGACCGCGCCGGCGACCACGAGGAACAACAAGAAGAACGGATTTGCCGCGAGCCACTCGAAAATTGCTTGCATGGCCGGAATCCTCTTTTAGACGTTGGCGACCTTGCCCTTGAGCGCAGCGAGCGCCGCGGGCTTCAGCAGCTCCAGACCGCGGGTGGCGTTGTAGCCGTGGATCTCCTTGACATCGAGCTTGCGCATGAACGCCACGGTCTCCGGGGTGATCACCTGGCCGGGGACCATGATCGGGAAGCCCGGCGGGTACGGGATGACGAACTTGGCGGACACCATCTCCGGCCCGTTCTTGAGCCGGTCGTCGAGCTCTTTGCTGTTGAGCTTCACGTACTCGCAGGCGGACGGATCGGCGGCGAGGTAGAAGGCCGCGCGCATGTTGCCCTCGTTGGACACGCTCTTCGGGTTCTCGCGGAACGCGTCGTGGAAGCGGCTGAAGTCCGGCAGGTCGGGCACGTCCGATACCAGCGTGTTCACCCGCGCGGCCAGGGCTGCCTTCTCGGTGTCGCCGCCGTCGGCCAGCCGCTTGTCGATCTCGCGCGCCATGTCAGCCAACGCCTTGATGAGGTGCGCCACATCGCTCTGCGTGTTGTTGATGTTGATCTGCACCAGCACGCTGTTGCGCGAGGTCTTGTTGATCTGGATGTCGTGCTCGGCCGCGAGCAGCGCCTTGAACTGGGAGCCGTCGTAGCCAGCGTTGCCACAGAGCAGCGTGACACGAGTCGGGTCGAGGAAGAACTCGTCGTCGTTGAGCGCGGCGACGGTCTTGGCGAGGTTCCAGCCCGGCAGGCCGTAGTCGATGAAGCCGGACTTGCGGTACTCGGCCGGGATCATCTCCTCCGGTGTCGCCGCGCGGAAGTACTTCGAGATGAGCGGGTGCCCGTTGATCTCCTGGCGCAGCTGGATGGCGAGCTGGATCGCGCGCTGCACCAGCTCATAGCCTTCGAGCTCCATCTGCCGCCGCGCCAAGTCGAGCGTGGCGATGATCTGCAGGTTGGGCGAGGTGGAGGTGTGCGTGAAGTAGGCCTCCTTGAACATCGCCTCGACCGCGGGGAAATCCTGGTCGGCTACGACGACGATGGAGCTCTGACGCAGCGAGGACATCGACTTGTGGATAGAGTCGGTCTCGTACACGCGAACGCGCACCTTGTCCGGGTCCGGTAGCAGCTGCACGTCGAGCAGATTCTTGTTCTTCGGATCGATCTCGCCGGCCTCGGCTTTGAATGTCTCGAAGCGCTTGCGGTACGAGGGTTCGCGCAGCATGGTGCGGAGCTTGGCCGCCGCGCCCATCGCCGTCCGGCGGCGCAGGAACGGCGAGAAGCGCGCGAAGCCGAACCACGCTTCGTCCCACAAGAAGATGAGGTCGGGCTTGATGGCCAGGCACTCGAGCATCGTTCGCTCGACGTTGGCCACGTGGCCGTCGAACGTGCAGTTGGTGAGGACCACCATCTTCGCGCGGTCGAGCTTGCCCTCGGCCTTCAGGTTCAGCAGGGCCTGCTTGATGGGTCTGATCGCCAGGCTGCCGTACATCGAGTACTGCGTGAGCGGAAACGCGTCGATGTAGTACGGCTGCGCGCCGGCCAGCACCAAGCCGTAGTGGTGCGACTTGTGGCAGTCGCGGTCGATCAACACGATGTCGCCCGGCGACAAGAGTGCCATGTGAACGATCTTGTTGGCCGTCGAGGTTCCGTTGGTGACGAAGAACGCTCGGTCACCGCCCAGGGCGCGAGCCGCCTTGTCCTGCGCCACCTTGATGTTTCCGGTCGGCTCGAGCAAGCTGTCCAGGCCGCCGGTCGTGGCCGAGGACTCCGCAAGGAACAGGTTCGCGCCATAGAACTCGCCCATGTCGCGGATCCAGTTCGACTTGAAGATCGACTTGCCGCGGGCGATCGGCAGCGCGTGGAAGGTCCCGATGGGCCGCTGCGCGTACTTCTTGAGGTTGTCGAAGTAGGGGGTGGCGTAGCGGTCGGCGATGCCGTCGAGGATGCTCAGGTGCATCTCCAGGAGCTCCTCCACCCCGTAAAACACGCGCCGGATCGTCGACGCCTCGTCCGAGCCGGCCAGCTTGGCGACGTCACGATCGGTGGCCAGGTAGACGTCGAGCTCGGGGCGCACGCGGTGAAGCCCTTGCGCGAGCAGCATCCCGCTGTCCGCCGCCTTCGTCGCCTCCCCCTCCTGCACGAAGGGCGCGAGGATTTCGCGCAGGTCCGGCAACGGGTACTGCGAAGGGAAGTCGAAGCCGTCGTAGATCAACACGGCCTGCAGGTTGAAGTTAATGAGGGCGGCGAGGATCGCGTCCTCGAAGCTACCGACCACCACCGCCTCGTAGATGAACTGGTCCTCTTCGCGGCGCAGGCGGCGCATCCCGTTTCGCAACTCGGCCCAGGTCGAGCGGTCGCTCGGCGAGACGATCAGGACCTCGAAGTAGGGCTTGCGTGCCTGGCCCCGCCCGATCGATGGCGGCAGGATGTCGGCGGTGTAGGGCTCATCCCCCTCTTCGGTTTTCCAAGCTTCGGGGTCGTCGCGATAGCTGTTCGACAAGAGCGACGCGCTGATCCGCTGAACCAGGCGCGCCAGCCCGGTCCAGTCGCTCGTCTGCAACCGTTCATGGACCAGTGCCATCAGCCGGGGGCCTGGATACGCGTTGAAGTCCTCAAGGGGAGCCATGAGGGCGAGCTCGTCCACCGCTTGCTGGCGCAGCTCGCCCGTCTGCTCCCTGCTCGCAGAGGTGAGCGCTCTTGCCAAGCGATGCAACGTGCGCCACCGATCCGTGCGGCCTTGCGACGCCGAGAAGAAACCCGCGACACCTTTGCTCTCGACCGCTGCGGACTGCTTGGACATACGCATCCCTTCTATCGTTGGATAAGCCAATCCGTTAGGTGGGGAATCACGGTCACGCGAACGCGTAGCGGATTCCCAGGCCGATCGCCACCGGGTCGGCGCCCCGTGGCGTCGCCCCGGCCACGGCGGACGAGCCGCCGGGTGTTAGACGTGTACTGCACGCTCTGGGACCAGCGCGAGGCCCGCCGGGTTGTATCCCGAGGTCGAGCACGTTGCTCCGCCCGCCAGGGTACAGCTCCCCTCGTTCGCCATGGAGAATCTGGCTCGCAGTTCGTGATTGCCCATGCTGTGCATCGGCGCCAGCTGCCAGGCCGGGTGCTGGGACAACTTCACCGAACCCGCGACGGCGTCCGACTGCTCGTACCACAGCTCCTCGAACATGCCACTCACCGTGGTCAGGCCGGGCGACCGGTCGAACTGGTAGCGGGCGCCGAGGCGGAACGCGCTGTCGGTGGTGCGGTTGGCATTGGTATCCGAGCCGGCAGTGTTCGCGACCGTCGCGCCCAACGCGAGCACCGTCGCGGTGTTGATCCCGACTAATCCCAAGCCGTCGTCGTGACGCTCGTAGCTCGCGTTCACCGAGAGCGGGCCCTGGTCGTAGTTGACGACCCCGGAGTCCAGTACCGGATCCTGGGGTCCGCTGGTGTCCTTCCATGTGTCGGCGGCGTACAGGACCTTGAAGCTCACACCCGCCCACTTGGGCGAGAAGTAAGCCACGGTGCTGTTCGACCGGACGTCGAAGCCGATCGTGGCCGTGTTCGAGGCCGTCGCCCAGCCGCCGCCCTTGTAGTTGAGGCCAGGGCTGGAGAGGATGGAGGCGAATCCGTACACGTCGGTAGCGAAGAACGGGTCGTCCGCCTTGGTGCCGTAGGCCATCGCCTTGTAGGGCGTGCCCGAGCTCCCATAGAAGACCGTCCCCCAGGCGAAGCCGGAGAGGCCTACGCGGCTATTGCCGGAGACGCTGAGGCTGTTGACGGCCGCGCTCGTCTCGCACTGGCACACGACCTGGAGCACCTCCTGGACGTCGAAGGTCCCGCGAATGCCCAGATTGGTAGAGTCGGTGGAGACGGCCGTCCGTGGCTCCACGCTCTGGGCGCTTTGGGTGGCGCCCTTGCCCTGGGTCCACTGGAAGTTCACTTGAGCGTGCCGTAGATGGTGGAGGGCGGCTTGAGCACTGCGGCGACTAGCGCGGTTGCAGATTCTTGAGGGACATGGCCGAACTGCTGACGGCCATCCATCGACCGGCGCCGGTACGGTGCCGGGGCTTCGACCGCTGCCGTGTCACCCAGTAAAGTCGCACAAAGAAGTCCCCAAAGCGAGTTCGAAGTACCTTCCTTTCTCGTGCACCCACTTGAGCTTCGCCGATGGGGCGGCCAGGTGACGAGCGCGCTACGGAAAATCGTCCAGCGGCCAGGCGGTTCATCGGGCCGAAGGATCGAGCGCCCGAGGTCCACCGACTGTCGTCACCGGGCGACGAACAAGAGCCACGGCGTACCCACGACCAGGAAGACGAGAACGCAAAATGCCGTGGTAAGTGCACCGAGCCGGTAGAGTTCGCCCTGCGTCAGGTATCCGCTCCCGACGAAGAGCACGTTCTGGCTGCCGCCCTGTGGGGTGATGGTCGAGAAGTAGCTGCTCGCGAACAGCAGCGAGAACCCCATGAGCGGGACCGGCACGCCCGACCGGATCCCGACGTCGAGGAACACGCCGAAGAGGGCCAAGACCTGCGATGACTGGCTCACGAACATGAAGTGCATGAGCACGTAGAGCACGATCAGGGCGACGTAGGCGGCTGGCCAGGGGATGCCTCCGAGAACCGAACTCAGCCGCCCTCCGACATAGCCCATGAAGCCGAGTTCGTTCAGCTGGCTGCTCAGCGCGAAGAGCACTGCCAGCCACAGAAAGGTGATCAGGGTGCCCCCCTCCAGCGCGAGGTCGTCGAGCGTGAGGACCTGGGTCGCGAGAAGCAAACCGAAGCCACCGAAGGCGACCGCCGTGAGGTCCATCCTCAAGGCCTTCGCCAGGACCCACCCGGCGACCATGAGGGCAAACGCGAGCGCCACGATCCGCTCGTCTCGACTGAGGCGGCCCATGGAGCGCAGCGCCTGGCGGGCCGCAGCAAGGGCCTCGGGCGTCGCGCCGGTGCCCGGCGGGTACAGCCGGTATAGGACGGGGCGGGGAGCAGCCGGATCGCCGTCAGGGCCGGGAGTGACGCGGCGAGGAGCCACGAGCCGAAATCGATCTTCAGACCATATTTGGCGGCCACTTCCACCCCGATCGGATTGACCGACGTGGCCGTCAGCCAGAGTACCGAGGAGACCGCGAGGCTCGCCATCCCCGAGAACATGAGGTAGCCGCCCAGGCGGCGGGTCTTCGCGTCGTCGGGCTTGGAACCGGCGTTTTGCGCCAGGGAGAGCGCGATCGGGAACAGCACCCCACCGCGGACCGTGTTGCTCGGGAAGGCCGGCGCGGTCACGGCGTCGGTGAGGAAGATGCTGTAGCCGAGCCCGAGTGCCGACTTCCCGAAAGCGCTCACCACGAGGAGGCTGACGCGCCGCCCCAGCCGACTTCACGACACTGCGGGCGACCAGGAGGGCGACCACCACGAGCAGCACGCTGGAATTGGCAAAGCCCGCGAAGCACTTGGCCGGCTCCACCGTGTGCGTGAGAACCACGGCGGCCACAGCCAGCATCGCGGCCGTCAGGAGCGGGAAAGCGTTCAGGATGACCGAGAGGATGGTGGCCGCGAAGACCGCGAAGAGGTGCCACGCCTGGCCCGTGAGGCCCGCCGGAACTGGCAGGAACCAGAGCACGAACCCGACGCCGAGCACCGCGACTTGCTTGGGCAGGCTGGGGTTTCCTGAGGCGTTCATCTTCTGGGCCCTCCCGTCGATGAAATCGAGCCGAGGGAGCTCAACCGTGCCCGCCCTTTGAGTCCGGTGGCCCGACCGCTGACGACACCATCCTCGTTCTCGATCACGTATTGCCAACGGAACTCATACTCACCCGTTACCCCCGCCCAGCGGCTCGTCCCCCCGACAAAGGTGCCCACGATGCGATTGCCACTGCCGACGAACTCACCCTTCAGCTCGCCGTAGGCTTGGTC
>Ga0335071_10000420_pt1 | contig 47840 bp, 43 predicted proteins | sample Lox_Sample_15_FD_206724 | JGI IMG/M metagenome (GOLD analysis project Ga0335071, IMG submission 206724) | Soil microbial communities from Loxahatchee National Wildlife Refuge, Florida, United States - Lox_Sample_1.5 | ecosystem: Environmental > Terrestrial > Soil > Wetlands | place: USA... | reverse complement strand
CTTTGAAAGCCAATACTGACTCCGAAGCGATTGCCTTTCGCGAACTGGGCAAATGGCACGCGATCCGCGGCGAGTGGGAGCTTGCCAGCCGCTGTTTGAAGTATGTCCGATTTCCAGAAGATGATTATCACATTTCACAAAATTATTACGATCAAGCACTGGCTGCGTTGAAGCTGGGAAATCAAGCCGAATTCATCCGCCTGCGCAACGAAGTCATTGGCCGCTTTAAAGATGCCCCTGATAACGGGGCTGCGGTAAACGTCTTGAATTTGACTTTGCTCTTGCCGCCCGACGACACTGCCATGACCGGACTGCAACCCTTTGTTGAATTCTTAAAACGCGCTGAGCCGGGCGCCGAGCAAAACAAAGACGCCTATGCCTCATGGCATCTCATGTTGCTCGGACTTTTTGAATACCGGCGCGGCAACTACGCTCAAGCCTCGGATTTGTGCCGGCGCAGTCTCGACTTCTGCAAATATGTAAGCATTCCCACCATCCAGGATCGTGCCATCATGGCCATGTCGTTCCACAAGCTGGGCGACGACGCGAATGCGCGCGCGGAATTGCAGAAAGCCCGCAGTTTGGCCGAGACCGGTCTCAACGTTGGCGTTGACTCATGGAACTGGCGTGAATGGATCTCTGTCCGCATCCTGCTCCAGGAAGCCGACGGCTTGATTCCGCAAACGAAAATTTCTGAATGAATCATAGCTTTCCAGCGATTGCCAACCGCGGGCAAATCTGGCAGCGCCCCCATTTGGAGTGCGGCGACACGTCGCCGCTTTCCCACGACGCGACCTGTCGGGTCGAACCAAAGCGCGGACATGTCCGCGCTCTCCAAAATTAGGAAATGCCGCGAATGTTATGTCGCTAAAGTTCCGCGCCAGCTTTGGGTTGAAATGTTGTCCCCCTTGAGATATGGAATTGCCTGTGGAAACCGCCAGCGACCAGCGCTACGACGAGAGATTCGATTTCGATTTCGCCGCCAGGCTGTTGCTGGAGATTGCCCAGGAGCGCTCGCTGGAAGGGCTGATGGAACAAGTCATCAGCGGGATAAGCCACCGCACTCAAATTGCGCGCGTGGAATTCTGGCTGATCAAAAAAGGAGATATTTGTTCGCGCTGCCCGCAAAGTGCTGCGTGCCCGGACCATACCAGCTGCCTGCATTTGGCTGCCGCGGGCAACAACCCTCTGCCCGGCAGCGGCCGCGAAGCGTCACGCATTTACCATTCCGATGAACGAATCCCGCTGGGCGCCGGCATCATCGGGCGAATCGCCGCGACCGGAAAACAAATCGAGCTGCACGACATCAATGAAGCACCGCGCGAAGTGGCTGACCCGGGATGGTGGCGGTTGGAACAAATTCGCGGATTCGGCGGAGCCACCATTTCGTTTCGGGGCGAAGTTTTGGGAGTGTTTGCGCTGTTCAGCCGCATTGACTCGCCGCCGGAAGGCCGGACGTGGCGGCAACTGTATGCCGATTACATCGGCAGCGCCATTGCCAACACGCGGGCTTTTGAAGAAATCCGGCAGACGGGCGAGCGCCTGGAGCAGGCCAATCAAAAGCTCGAACAGGAACTGGCCGAGCGCAAAGCAGCGGAGGAAAAACTTCGGGAGAGTGAACAGCGCTACCGCCGGATTGTGGATACGGCGTCCGAAGGGATTTGGGAACTCGATGAACAATACGTGACCACGCTGGTGAATCCACGCATGGCAGAAATGCTCGGGTATAAGCCGGCGGAAATGGTGGGCCGACCGCTGGCCGAATTTTTGTTCGACGACGACCACGCGCTGCTGCCGGCGCGGATCGCCGCACGGCGCCAAGGGGTGACCGAGCGCTTTGAGCAGAAATATCGCCGCAAGGATGGCGGCATGGTGTGGATGCATGTTTCGGCCACGTCGGTCCGGGATGCCGGCCATCGCTTCATCGGCTCCTTCGCCATGCTGACGGACATCACCGAGCGCAAGCTGGCCGAGGAAGCGCTGCGGCGGACTGCAGATTATCTGGCCGAAACGCAGAAGCTCACGCAGACGGGCACTTTTGCCAGCGACGAGACGACGAAGCCTTTGTTCTGGTCGGAAGAACATTTTCACATTTTCGGATTTGATCCTCAACATGGGTTGCCGACGCGCGACGAGGTGCTTCAGCGGATCCACCCGGAAGACGTTGACAAGCTATTGCAGGCTTACGGCCGCGTCATCCGCGAAAAAGTGGATTCCGATGTGGAATACCGGATCGTCTTGCCCGATGGGACGCTTAAACACGCCTATGGCCAAGGCCATCCCGTTTTGAATTCGGCTGGACAGCTGGTTGAAATCGTCGGCACGACGGTGGATATCACGGAACGCAAAAGGGTCGAGGAAGAACTGCGCAAGCACCGGGACCACCTCGAAGATTTGGTCAAGCAGCGCACGGAAGAACTGGCCCTGCTCAACCAGCTTGTCTATGGCTCGCTGGAATCCGGCGAGGTCGGCGCCTGGTGGATTGATTTCAGAGAAGAGGACACGACTCACGCGTTGGATAACACCGCCAGAATGGTTGGCCTCGAACCGGATCCGACAGGGAAAAAAGCCTACAAGCTTAGTGTCTGGAACAAAATGCTCACGGATACCGCCGCCAAATTTCCCGAGCACGCGGCCATCATTGAGCAAACGCTTGAGAAGTTCGCCGGCTGCATTTCCGGACAATATCAAAATTTCCGTTCGGTTCATCCCATGGCCATGCCGGATGGTTCCGTGAAGTGGCTCGATTCCCGCGCCGAAGTCGCCAAACGCTTCGAAACCGGCCAGGCACAATTGATGACCGGCACGCTCATTGATGTCACCCGGTCAAAGCAGGGCGAAGCTGAACTCGCCGAAGCCAAAACCCGCGCCGAAGTGGCCAACCGCGCCAAGAGCATGTTCCTCGCCAACATGAGCCATGAGCTGCGCACGCCGCTCAACGCCGTGCTCGGTTTTTCCCGGCTGCTTAAAAACGGTTCGGACGTGACGCCGCAGCAGCAGGAGACGCTGGACATCATCGTGCGCAGCGGCGAGCACCTGCTGAATTTGATCAACAATGTCCTGGACATGGCGAAGATTGAAGCCGGCCGGGTGGGACTGAAGGAATCGGAAGTTGACCTGCATCGGTTGCTTCACGAAATGCAATCGCTGCTGGGGGTGGGCGCCGTGGAAAAAAATCTGCGGTTCGCGCTCGAATGCGACCCGGATCTGCCGCGATATGTGCAAGTGGACGCCGGCAAGCTGCGGCAAGTGCTGCTGAACCTCCTCGGCAACGCGATCAAATACACCGATTCCGGCACCGTAAAACTCCGCGCCCGCCTCGTCAGTCTCCGCGGCGATGAAAAAGGAACGGTGCGGTTCGAGGTTGAAGACACCGGGCCGGGCGTCAGTCAGGCGGATGCCGAACGCATTTTCGTTCCGTTCGTGCAATTGGGCGATCAGGCTCCCGCGCAAGCCGGGACCGGATTGGGATTGGCCATTTCCAAGCAATATGTCGAGCTGATGGGCGGTCGAATTGGTGTGGCCAGCAAGCCGGGCCAGGGATCGGTTTTTTATTTCGAAATTCCGGTGACGATTCTTCCGGGGATGGCCGAACGCGACGAGTTGAAGCCGCGGCGCATATTGGGTTTGGCCAAGGGACAGCCGCGTCATCGGCTCCTGATTGCCGAAGACCAGATCGAGAATCGTCTGCTGCTGCGAAAGCTGTTGGAGCCGCTGGGTTTTGAATTACGCGAAGCCGCCAACGGCCAGGAAGCCGTGGCCCTCTTCGAGCAATGGCATCCTGATCTCATTTGGATGGACATCCGCATGCCGGTCATGGATGGATTGGAGGCGGTCCGCCGGATTCGAGCCGCCAAGGCTGGCGCTGAAACCAAAATCGTGGCGATCACAGCTCACGCATTGGAGGAAGAAAGCGGACCCATCATGGCCGCCGGTTGCGATGCGCTCGTGCGCAAACCATTTCACGAACAGGAACTTTTCGAAGCCCTGGCCCGGCACCTGCGCGTGAAGTTCATTTATGAATCGGCCCCGCGTCAGGAAAATGCGCCGGAGCCGCCGGAGCTTGCCCTGAAGGCGAAGCAGTTGCACTCGCTGCCGGCGGAACTGGTGCGGGATTTGCGGCAGGCCGTTGTCGAACTGGACACCGCTCGCACGCAAGCCCTCATCGAACAAGTCTCCGCCCGCGACGCCTCGCTGGGGCGCGCATTGGACACCCTGGCCAGGCAGCTGAACTACGAAGGTCTTTTGAAAATGCTGCAAGAGGAAAATGTCCGGACCGACAAACCTTATGAGTGAAGCCAGCGAACCGGTTTCAACGGGCAAAGAAATTTTGGTGGTGGATGACACGCCCGCCAGCCTGCGGCTCATGTCCGAATTGCTGACCCGACATGGCTATCGCGTCCGTCCGGCCACCAACGGAACTTTGGCGCTGAAATCCGTCGCCGCCAAAACGCCGGACTTGATTCTGCTCGACGTCAGCATGCCGGGCATGGACGGCTATGAAGTGTGCCGCCGCTTGAAAGCAGACGAGAAGAGCAGCCGGATCCCTGTGATTTTCATCAGCGCCTTTGGCGATACCCAGCAAAAAGTCACAGGTTTCGAGGCCGGGGGCATTGACTACATCGCCAAGCCGGTTGAGGCGGAGGAAGTGCTGGCCCGGGTCCGAACGCATTTGCGGCTGCGCCAGGCGGAAGAGGCATTGCGCGACGCCCACAACACGCTGGAACTCCGGGTGCAGGAACGCACCGCTGAACTCCAATCCTCCAATCAAGCCCTGCGGGAAAGTGAAGAAAAAGCCCGCCAGGCGTTCGATGAAATCCAGCGCCTCAAGACGCAACTGGAAATGCAAAACGCCTACCTGCAGGAGGAAGTCATCGAAGCCAAGGCGTTCGGCGATCTGATCGGCCAAAGCGCGGCGCTGCGGCAAGTGGTGAGCCAGGTTGATCTGGTGGCGCCGACCGATGCTTCCGTTCTCATCCTCGGCGAAACCGGCACCGGCAAGGAACTGGTCGCGCACGAAATCCATCGCCGCAGCCGGCGCAAGGACAAACCGTTCGTCCGCGTCAACTGCGCCTCCATTCCGAAGGATTTGTATGAGAGCGAATTTTTCGGCCATGCGCGCGGTTCGTTCACCGGGGCGGTCAAGGACCGCGCCGGACGTTTCGAATCGGCCGAGGGCGGAACAATTTTTTTGGACGAGATCGGCGAAGTGCCGCTCGACTTGCAAAGCAAACTGCTGCGGGTGTTGCAGGAGAAATCCTACGAGCGTGTGGGCGAGGATCGCACGCGCTACGCCGATGTTCGCATCATTGCCGCCACGAACCGCGAGTTAAAGCAGGAGGCGGCGGCAGGCCGATTTCGCGAGGACTTTTATTATCGCCTGAACGTTTTTCCCATTCAGGTTGCACCCTTGCGCGAACGCCGCGAAGACATTCCGTTGCTGGCGCAACATTTCATCAAATTATCCGTGAAGGAAATGGGCTGCGCCAAACCCCGGCTGACGCGCGCCGGCATCATTCAACTTCAAAGCTATGACTGGCCCGGCAACATCCGCGAGCTGCGCAATGTCATCGAGCGCGCCGTCATTCTCTCGCGCGGCAAGGGCTTGGAATTCGATCTTCCAAGCAATCAAAGGCAGCCTGCAATTGTCGAAGTCAAATCGCGCCTGGAATGCTCCGCTGACGCGGGATATTTCACCGAAGCGGAAATGCTGCAAAAGGAGCGCGACAATCTCGCGCGGGTTTTGCAAAAGGCGAATTGGAAAATCAAAGGCGCCGACGGCGCGGCGGAACTCCTGGGCATAAAACCGAACACGCTGCTTGCTCGCATCAAGAAGCTGGGGCTAAAGCGATAAATGCGGTTTTCATGGTGAAATTCCCGGTTGCGACAATGCCGGCAAGTTGGCGTTTTGCCGGGGCGCATATCGCGGGAATCCTGCCAGCACCCCTGCAAGTATTTTGACGATCGTTGGTCGTGGACCGGTTGAGGACCTTGAGTTGTCGCGCGCCAAAATAGCTCTGCATTCGGTTTCGATTAACCAAGAGGGCGTCGTTTGCGATTAGCGCAGACGGTTGGTACGCCACAAAGAACCGACTTCAACCGAAAAGGTTTAAAATTTCGAACGTTCAAAATTCTGTCCCTGGTCCCACAGAACTTCAAAACAATGTAAGATCTTCAACAACAGCCATCTGCAGATGTTTTAGGGTGTTGGCACGGCGTGTGATTAATAGGTTTCGCAAGCGTTAAAATATGAAGCGAGACGTTAAATCGAGAAAATGAAAACAATCGTGCAATCCAAATTTGCCAGGCGAAACCGGCTGTTCATCCCAGTGAACGACTTTCGCTTCGCCGCTTTCCCGGTTCTGGTTACCAACGTCTTTCGGGTTCTCCCGCAGGCAATGCTCTCGCAGAGCAAGCCGCAAAACCAACTACCCACTGCATCCAGAAAGGTTTACCCATGAATAATTACGAACAGAATTCGGCTCCAAGCTCGGACGTCCACACCGGCCCGACGTGCCTGATCTGCAAGAAGCCGATCGCGAACAACGCCTGGTTCTGTCGGCTTCCACGATCAGCAGACGAAGCGAAGGATCCCCGGGCGCCGAAAAATATGCTGTGCTCGACAGCGTGTGCTTTCCGGCATTTCGCCGCTTTCAAAACCGAAAAATCCACGAGCCATTGAATCCAAGGAGAAAAACATTATGAACCTCACCGGCAACCAGGAAGTCGCGCAAGCGGAGACCGCCCTAATCGACCTTTGCGCTGACGGCGGGTTTGCGGCGATTGAGACGCCAACACCGTTGCCGGGCGCAGATGCCGACGGCGAAGAAAATACTTCAACCGCTTCGCCGCCCGAAAGGGGCGTCGCAAAGAATATTGATCTGACCCTGGACATTTTTGCCGAGGACGGTTCGCGGACGTGGTTTTACCAAGATGACGGCGTGAAAGTGCACAAAACGCTGCGGCAGTTGCTCTCGCCCCGATTGTTCAGCCAGCCGTTGCTCACACTGGCTTCGGAACACAGTGTCAGCGCCGTTCCCACTCGGACCGTTGATCTGATTTTGGCACACACGGAATCACCCCCGCCCTTGCCATTGCCGCCCGAGTGGCTGGACGTTGTTGAAGTCAGCGGCGAGGCGTTCCTCGATTATGCCGATGCCGAGGCGCAGCTTGCGGCAGAGGGCAAAAGAATACTTTTGGCAGAAATCCACACGCTCGGGGACTGGATGATCCGTTTGAAGTTCGTGAAAAAAGACTCAGCCACCATCCACGAACAGCGTCAGGTATGGGCACATTTTTTCGACTTGCCAGGCATTCCGTTCCGCCTGGCGGCAGGGGGGGTCGGGTTCATCAATCCAATGAAGATCAGCCGCGTAACCGTGTGTCCGCCGTTCGAGGGGATTCCTGAAACGGCACTGCCGTTGGATTTATTGCAGTGTATTCGTTCATAAAAGACTCAAGCCATGAAAACTATTCAATCGATCCACCACCACCGCATGTACACAAAACTTCTATCACCGTGTTGTTCCGCGCTAGGCCGGCTTTGCGTTGCCATCCTGCTGGCAAGCAACGCAACGTCGGTGGGCCTCGCGGGCGAGACAAACAGTGATGAGCTTTCGACGGCTCAAATCTTCAAGAAAGTTCAAGAGACTTATGACGCCATGACAAGTTACAGTGATGAGGGACGCGTCGTTGCAGCCGTGGATGGCGACGCCACTGTCACTTTCATCTTTTTCACAACCCGACTGACCAGACCGGATTTTTATCTAATCGAGTGGAATCGGACTGGCGAACCATCCCGCTCCACCCGGGATGCCAGCAACCAAGGAGTCTGGTCTTCCGGAGCGGGCAATTTTTTGCAGGCGGAATGCGGGGTGAAACTGCAAGGCAGCCGTGAGCTTGCTTTGGCCAATGCAGCCGCCGGTTCCGGTGGCGCGACGGCGACCATCCCCTGGCTGTTCTTTCCGCAACCGCGAGACGGGGAGGAACAACTCGATGATTTGGCGTTAAGTGGAGAGCGCCAGGCCGACGGTAAAGTGGGGGATATCGGCTGCTATGTCTTTACCCGAGAATCGCAGGGCCAGACCAACACGCTGTGGATTGGCAAGCAGGATTTTCTGATTCATCAGACTCGGACGGTCATAAGCACGGAAGCCATCCAAGCAGCGATGGCGAAGGAGCCAGTCGGTCCCGAGTTGATTCCCACACTGCATGGTTACACTTTGACGGAAACGCACATCAACATCGTCTTGAACCGGAAGTTCTCGCGAACGGACTTCATTCCTTCGTTCCCCTTGTTTTATTTCTCCGACGAGGAAGGGATGAATGTAACGGCTCCCGAGTCAGGCCTATGAATAAAGCCGCTATTGAGTCCCGTGACGGGAAGCCAACGGCCGTCTGGAAAGAGATTTTAGCGCCGACTGACTTTTTCGAACGGTCGCAGGATAGCATGTGCCAGATAACAAACAGGATTAGACCGATGAAAGACACCCCGGACACAGTTCTCGAACGGCCGGCGTTATCGCCCTGTTCGGCAAAGCGAATGTCCAAGCCGGTCAACTTTTACTGCCACGCCAAACCGGACGCCAAGTTGGTGAATCTGGCGGGGGATTTCAACGACTGGGACCAAACCGCGCTGCCAAGGCAACGGCAGGCGGCAGGAATTTTGGCGAACCTCGGAAGCCTCCGTCGCACTACAGTGCGAGCGGATGAGTGCAACGGCACGACAACGCCAGTTGCGGCATAGGAGCAATCTGCCTTTATCCATGCAAACAGCCAATCTTGAATCAAGTGAACGAAAACCACCGATGCACTGGAAAACAATTCTGGTTCCTACGGATCTTTCAGAACGGTCAAAGCAAGCCGTGAAAGCCGCCACCTATCTGGCTGAGCAATGCAATGCAAAGATTACACTTTTACATGTGATTCAGGTGTATTCAGGCTCCTTCGAGGGAGGAGCGGCGGCAGACCATTTTGTGAATTTGGCGCGTGAATACCTGGATAGAATGGCCGATGAGATCCCGGCCGAACTGGTCGGCGATAAGCTGGTTTCCTTCGGCCCTGACGGAACATTCCTGAAAATCGTCGAGACAGCGGACGCGATTGCGTCGGATCTGATCGTCATGGCGACTCACAGCTATGGCCCCGTCAAGCGGGCATTGTTCGGAAGCTTGGCCACGTCTGTAATCCGCCACGCTCCTTGCGCCGTGCTCGTTGTTTCACCCCACCCACCGCAAATGAATCAATCTACAATATGAAACCCAACGATGCCGCCGTGGAAGCCTATGACAACGGCGAAGAATATTTATTCGAATTTGATCTGCACGGCCTGACGCCGGAGGAAGTCCACCTCAGCCTGCAGGGCGACGCACTCTTTCTCACCGGTGTGCGCACCGCCCCGATCCACGCTGGAAACGGTCTGTGGACCGAGCGCCCGAATGGCGCATTTGTTCGCCGGCTCGTCCTGCCGCACGATTCCTGTGCGAGGGAAACTCAGGCCACAATTCAGGACGGAGTTCTGCGAGTGCACGTGCCCAAGAAACCATCTCAGGACGAAGCCGAACAATCATGCGTTATGCAACTTGAGGAGTCAAAGCATGAACACACGGCCTGCTGATATGAACACAACCAATAAGAACGATGACTCGTACTCGGCTGTCGCCAATTCCAACACAGAATGGCTGAAGTCAAACCTTCAGAAGCACTGCAAGGCCGTGAAAACCCGGATGATGGTATTTGTTTTCTGCTCCTGCTGGACGGCGATGGCGGCACCGCCGGCACTGCCCAGGCCCACAACGGCCGTCGATAGCCCCGTCCAGAACCTGCAACCCGGCCCGGGCGGAGCGCCTTATGCACCGGTGGCATACCTCGCGGACGAAGCCCCGTTGACATACTCTACGGCCGAGGCCCCACTGGGATACCCTGCAGTCGAGGCACCGCGGGCACAGCCCACGGCCAAAGCACCGCTGGCACAACCTGCGCCCAGAGCACCGCTGGCACAGCCCGCACCCCGAGCGCCGCTGGCGCAACCCACGGCCAGAGCAGCACTGGTACAGCCTGCGCCCGGAGTACCGCTGGCGCAATCTGCGCCCAGAGCACCGCGGTTACAACCTCCCCTCAGAGCACCGCTGGCACAGCCCGAACCGACAGCGCCGCGGGCACCAAACACGGTGCAGCTGCAGTTTGCGCCCAGCGAGACCCGGGCGCCCTCGATCCGACCCGCACAGTCGGCTCCGGCTGCGCCGCTTGCTGCATCAACCCCGGCAGTGCCGGGCAGGACACTGGTTGGGTGCAGGCCGAACCAATTCCGACAGGAGCCGGCGGCGAACCCAACGGTCACCAATCGCCTTGGGCAAAAGCCGCAGCCTGCTCCGGTTCAGGAACAACTTAATCGCATTCAGGCGCAAGGGGCGGTGAGAAGTAACAGTCTGACGGATATGAGCAATTCGCAAGCTCCGGGGCGATACGGGTTAAGCAAATAAACGCGTGCATGAACCGAATGTGACAGGAAGAACAAACAGTTCTGACAGCAAACCATTGAAACGAAGAACAGCAGATATGAACACAAAACGCCGCAGACATGGCTCGCATGCAAAGATCGTGACTCCCTGGTTTGATGCTCGCAGCCGGCCAATGGCATTTGAAATCTCCACAACTTTGCGGCGACCCAGTTTCACGGGCGACGGAAAAATTCCAGCGGGTTCGCCACCCGAGCAGGGCGCCGCAAAGAAACGGCTCCACCAGACCCTCGCCGCCGGCGCGGCGTTGTTCGTAGCGCCGCTCAGAGGCGCGCATTACTTCGCGATCAGTCGGCTCTGCGTTGCCGTCCTGTTGGCAGGCGGCGCAACCTCGACGGTGCTCGCGGGCGAGGCAGCCGGCGATGATCTGGTGCCGGCTCAAATCTTCGAGAAAGTCCAAGCGACTTATGCCTCGGTGTCGAGTTATAGCGACGAGGGACGTGTGGTAACCGCTTTGGACGACAAGACCATTGTCAATTTCACTATTTTCACAACCCGGCTCGCCCGAACGAACTGTTATCTCATCGAATGGAATCAGACCGGCGAATCATCCTGCAACACCAGGAATTCCTGCGGCCAAGGAGTCTGGTCCTTCGGGGAAGGTGACTTTTTGCAGGCCGGATGCGGTGTGCAACCCCAAGGCAGCCGCGAGTTTGCTTTGGCTAACGCAGTCGCCTTTTGCAGTGGCGCCACGGCGACCATTCCCTGGCTATTTTTCAATGCGCAAGAAGGAGACCGGGAAAAGCTAGTGGACGATTGGGGATCAAGTGCAAAGCGGGAATCTGACGAGAATTTGGGAAATATAACCTGTTACGTCTTTACCCGGGAATCGCAGGGCCAGACCAATACGCTGTGGATTGGCAAGCAGGATTTTCTGATTCACCAGGTTCGGAGAGCAATTGGTGCGGAAGCGGTGCAAGCAGCGGCAGCCAAGGCTCTGATTGGGCCGGAGTTGGTTCCCACGATGCATGGTTTCGCTCTGACGGAAACACATATCAACATTGTCCTGAACCGACCGTTCTCGCGATCGGACTTCGTTCCTTCGTTCCCTCTCTTTTAATCCTCCGACAATGAAGCAACCAATGAAACGATTCCACCAAGCGATATGAAAGACACTCTGGACACAGTTCTCGAACGGCCGGCGCCGTCGCCCTATTCGGCGAAGCGAATGTCCAAGCCGGTCAACTTTTACTGCCACGCCAAACCGGACGCCAAGTCGGTGAATCTGGCGGGGGATTTCAACGACTGGGACCAAACCGCGCTGCCAATGCAACGGCAACCGGACGGCTGGTGGTTTGCCCAGGTGCCGTTGACCCATGGGCACCACCCGTATCTGTTTCTGGTGGATGGCAAGCCGGAACTCGATCCGCGCGCCGCCGGAACCGTTAGGATTGAAGAATTTGGCAAGGCATCGGTGATTGCCGTGAGTTGAAGGAAAAAACGTTCCTGAAAAGGAGATTCGGAATGTCATACTTGATAAATCCAGTTGATGAGGATCAATACGTGTTTTTGAGGTATGAAGGGACGATGCCGCCGATTGAGATTGTCGCCGTCCGATACGGAGCCACCGGGCTGCTGTCCGCGCTGCATTGGGACCGGCTGTTGATGGATATCACCGAGTTGCGAACCATTCCACCCGATTTGGAACTTTTCAGATTGTTCAGTGGTTTGTCCCCCGACCTCTCGCCGAACGCGCGGGTTGCGCTCGTAATTCGTGAGGAACAGGCCAAACAAGCCAGACTTGTCCAGGACATTGCCCGGAAGGAAGGGGTGTTTCTTGCCTGCTTCTCTGATGTGGAGCAAGCCTCCACGTGGATGAAAGGAATAAGGCCCCATGAACGATCCCAGACTCGGCCAGCCAATTCCATGCGACAGCCTGGAAACCAGAAAGGATAGAGAATATGGACACGCCGCTATTAACATTGTTTGTCGCAGAAACCCTCGCTTTTGCCTTGCTCTGGCACAACAAGCCCGCGCGACCGCAACAGGAGTTCGCCGGCCTCGCGCGATTTCTGCGGTGGTTGAGGCTACGACTTCGATTTCGAAAAATGCCGTTGCGGGAGGTCATCAAATCGCTGCCGGGTTTTGGTGGGCAGGCTGACTCCCGAATAGACCCCCGAACATTAGGCGCGAGCGGTCAAACGGTGTCACCGGTTGTCGCGAAAAACAGGGAGACGGAAACCCAAAATCACATTGAAAACATTGACGAAAGTCATCGCGACTCACAGCTTGTCACCGTGAATTACGAAGATTCAAGCTGGCGGAGAGAGGGGGATTCGAACCCCCGATACGGTTTTACCCGTATAACGGTTTAGCAAACCGCCGCCTTCAGCCACTCGGCCATCTCTCCACCGCCGGCAAGTCCACTCAGCCCGATTAGTCTGACCATTGCGACCGCCGAGTCAAGACCGGAGCCGAACTATAACCCAAATCCTGAGAAATGTCGCCCCTGAGCCCGGGTTCGGTATCGCCCCCAGCCGCGGCTGTTGTTTTCGCGCAACGATGAATTTTGTAAGCGATGGCAAGCGGGCGTGTCTGACTCTCAACCGTCGGGATTCAAGCCTGGACGGAGCCGGGTTGTCGGCGAACGAGATGAAGGCCTATGATACAAAGTCCCGCGCCGAACAAAGCGCCGCTCGCGGGTTCTGGCACCACGGCGGCGTAAGCCACGTCATCAAACTCGAAGCTTTCCGGGTAAATTGGCGTCGCACTGGCCACAACCCAGGAAAATGCCGTCGTGGAGATAATGTTGACATATGCCGAGTCGCCCGGATTCAGGGAGCCGTTCGACCACATGATATTCTGTCCGCCCAGCGTTCCAATGAGGTTAAAAGCACTGTCGTAGAAGGTCAGGTCATTCATGCCAGCATAGGGATCAATTGTCCCCCAATGGAGTCCCAAATAGTGTTGGGGGGTCGAGAACCCGAGGGTGGCTGAACCACCGGGTTCGACCGCGACGAACTGGCTGGCATCGGGGCCATTGGCCGGGGTTTCACCAAAAAAAGCCGCCGTTCCACCGGAAAAGGCAGGGGGCGTGGCAACGCCGTCCGAACCGATGCGAAGATAAGCGGAACCGGCCAGCATCAATATGGGCGGGTTTGGTTCATTAAAATTTTCCAGGATTGCGCCATTCACACTAGGAATGCCTCCGATTTGAGCGGTAACGGTGAACTGGCCGTTGGCAATACCGGGCACGCTCCCGGCCAGAATACTGATGAGCGACATTGAGAGGTGGTTTTTCATACGATACTCCTGATTTTTTTAATGGTTCTGAATTTGGTCAAAGTTGGGAAACGACGGCGGGCAAACGCACCTCGCGAATACCGAAAATGGAGCGTCGCCGCGTCCAGCGATTGCACCCATCTGATTAATTACCACTCTACAGCGACCTCCGCCCTTGTCTATCAAAAAGTTAATGTCATGGCCGCCGAGACAAGAGCCAATCGGCCGGGCCGGAGACAATATCAGAGCATGACACACCCGCCGCTTTGCCGGCTCAAACAATTTGCTTGAACCACTGAAGTCCCGGTGGTTGAATCAAACCGCCAATGGCAAGGGCATTGATGAAACTTAAAGTCGTTGCTTCCTGCCGTCGGTTTTGGGGGATTCTTTTGTAAGTCAGGCATACGTTTGTGGGGAGGAACAGTTCCTGAAGGGAGGTTTTACGAGGAATTCGAACCAAGAAATCCTGATTACCCACTTGGTAAAGTGGCTGTCGAAATTCTCCGACTTAAGTAAAGTTAAAAGTCTGCGAGCGAGTGTCAAAACCCGGTTCCATCGAACTACCCGGCTGTGAACCGATCCCGATTTTGTACGAGGATCGGACGGTGCTGGCGGTGGACAAGCCGCGCGGGTGGATGCTGGTGCCGGTGTCGTGGCAGAAGACCGCGCGCAATTTGCAGGCGGCTCTCAACTCGTCCATTGCCGCCCGCGATTTCTGGGCGCGGTCGCGCGGCATCCAGTTTCTCCGCTACGTCCATCGGCTCGATGCGGATACCAGCGGGGTCCTGCTCTTTGCCAAAAGCCAGGGCGCGATCAAAACCTTTTCCGATTTGTTCGAAAGCCGGAGGATGGAAAAGACTTACTTGGCGGTTGTGGCTGGAGAACCGAAAGAGACGGAATGGGCCTGCCACTTGAAGCTGGCGCCGGACCCGCGCCGGATTGGACGGACGAAAGTAGATTCGCAGGGCAAACCGGCGGAAACTCATTTTCGCGTCCTGCAAAGCCTGCCGGAAACAGAGGTTTTTGGAGTGCGCCAACCTGTCGGCGCTTTGAAAAGCGGTGACGTGTCACCCCAGTCCAAAGCCGGAGTCGCAAAGCTGACACTGGTTGAAGCCAGGCCGGTGACGGGTCGGACGCATCAAATCCGCGTGCATCTGGCGGAGTCCGGTTTTCCGATTGTGGGCGATGAACTTTATGGCAAGCCCCTCGCCCTGGATATCGGCAGGGCGAGGCTGCCGCACCGCCAAGCCGAGCAGCAGCTCGGCGTCGCCAGGTTATTGGGGGCGGCGTCCGCAGGACGGGTGAAGAGTTTCCCGCTCGGCCTGCGCGCGTTGCGGCTGGCTTATGCCGACCCGTTCACGCGGCGGCGGGTGGACATCCGGGCGCCGACGGAAGAATTTTGCCGCGAATTCGGCTTCAACCTGTTATAACTTCGACCATGTCATCGGCCTTGAAGCATTCGTATATCGCCGTCAACCCATTGGTCTGCTTTCGTAAATCAGCCATCCACGGCACCGGCGGATTTGCCCGGACGGACATCGCCGCGGGCGCGCGCGTGGTGGAATATCGCGGCGAACGGATCACCAAGAACGAGTCCCTGCGCCATTGCCTGGACGGCAACCCGTTCATCTTTGCCCTCGACGAAGTATGGGACCTGGACGGCAGCGTGACGTGGAACCAGGCGCGTTATCTCAACCACAGTTGCGAACCGAATTGCGAGGCGGAACGAATTGACGATCGCATCTGGATCGTTGCCCGGCGCAATATCCGGGCCGGGGAGGAACTGACGTTCAACTATGGCTACGGCCTGGAGGATTATCGGGAACACGAATGCCGCTGCGGCGCGGCCGGCTGTGTGGGATATATGGTGTCGCCCGAGTTTTTCGATCACGTCAAATGGCAAAACGGGTTGGCGCCCATGTAGTGTCGTGCCTGTGGCTCGATCCCATCGGTGCACAGCGCCGACGCTACAACCAAACTTCCCGACGGCGTTAGTTACTGGTTGTACCGTTCCTTGTAGCTCTGCTTCAACGCCTCGACTTCCTCGGGGCTAAGGCCCTTGAGCCAGCGATGTTCATCCCGGGTGAGCAACTGCTGGATTTCGGCTTCGTATTTCCTGCCCAACTCGGGACTTTTCTCCTTCGCGGCCTCGACCACGGCCGGCAGGAATTTCTCGTAGAAATGTTTGGAGACTTCGTACATGCCGTGCCAATGGGTGTAGTCCGGCCCCATCATCGAGGCGCCGTGGCGGGCGCGGCGGCCTTCGTGATGCCACAATTCCCAGAACACCCATTGCACCTCGTGCTCGAAGGGCGCCTTGGGATTCAACACGCCGTCGGCTGTGAGCTCGTCCATGATTTTTTGCGCGGGCCTGGCGAACTTGTCGTTGTAGAGCACAACCAGGCTGTCGAACTGCTGGTAAAAATTGTCCACGTATTCGGCGCCATGGCAGTTGAGGCAGGCGCCTTTCATGGCGTTGCGCCGTTCCTGCCAGGTGACAATTTTGGCGACGGTACGCTTGACCGGTTTGCCGACCAGCTTTTCGTTTTCCACGACGTTCTCGGTGGTGGTGACTTCGGCGCCCACCTTGGGCAACGCCTTGGTTTCCGGGTAATCCTCACGATAGCCGTCGGCGTAAATGATCAGGTTCAACTTGGCGCTCACGACGGGCCGCAGCGTCCAACTGATGCGCTCGCCGACGTCGTGGTTGTTGGCCTGTGCGACCCCATTGGTGGTCATGTAGCTGCTGATGTGACAACTCGCACACGTGGGCGCGGCGGAATAATCCTTGCCCAACACCCAACTGTCCTTGTCCAGCGCCATCTTGTCGCGGTTCGCGTAAAAGGCGATGCCGTGTTTGGACTCGCTGTAAATCTCGATCTGCGGATGGTCCGGGCCGAGATGGCATTTGCCGCAATTTTCCGGCGAACGCGACAGCTTGGCTTCGAAGGAATGTCGCGAATGGCAGGCGTGACAACTGCCCTTGGACCCATCGGGATTCAGCCGGCCGATGCCGCTGTTCGGCCAGGTGTCGGGATCAACCACCGGCCGGCCTTCGGCGCCGGCACGGAGGATGTCGCCCTTGTCATCGCGTTTGAATTTGATGATGGCGCCGTGACACTGCCAGCAGCCATTGACGGCGTCGGCCTTGTTGGTGGGCATGCCGGCGACCTTCTCGGCGAGCACGTTGTCGAGGCTGGCGAGGATTTCGCCCGCCTTGGCATGATGGCTCTGGGAGAACTGCCGGACCTCCAGCTCGTGGCACAGACCGCAGTCCTTGGGAGTGACGATCGTGGTGATCCATTGGCCCTGATGCTGCCAGGCGCCGACGCGGTTCGTCTCGGCGGCGTGGCAATCGAGACAGCCGATGCCGAGTTCCGCGTGACGCGAGCGCCGCCATTCCATGACGAGGGCCGGGGAGGTTTTGGCATGGCAGTCGGCGCAGGCCTGGTTTTGCGCGGGGGTGGCGGTTTGCTCGACAGCGGCACTGGCATTGCGCGCGGCAGGAAAACCGAACGCGATAACGGCGGATGCTGCCAGGCGGCAAACGGAAAAAATGTTCATGGTCTTCTTTCTGTTTTGGACGCGGCGTTTGTACGTTGGTGACCCAATGCCACCCACAAGCCGGATCTGCTGCCACAGCGGTGCTGCCGCCATCAAAACGGCAGGGCACGGGAAAGGCAACAACGAAATTTTAGCGCGAAGACCGCGGGCGCGATTTGACCCAGGTCAAAGAAGCGGGCGCGTGGGGACTCACGCGCCCGAAGGAAATTGCTGAAGCAATTTGGATTTCAAACCAATCCCTCACTCGTCGCTTCGCGCCACCCCTTCCCATCGGATGGGAGAGGGGCGGGGTGAGGGTTTCAATTCGCGTATTTGACACCGCAGCCGTACGGCTTGGTCTGGCTGACCGCGACCGGTTGGCCGGCGATCACGGCGTTCACAGCTTCGCGGACATAATTGTGGGCCGTTTTGGGGTCGTGCATCGGATCGGGTTTGTCATCAATGGCGCCCTGATAAACGAGCACACCGTTTGAATCGATCACGTACATGTGCGGGGTGGTCTTCATGCCATACAAACGGCCCACGGCCCCCGAACTGTCGTCAATCCAGGCGGTCGCCACGATCTTCTTGTCGGCCATTTCCTGCTTGGCCTGGTCGGCGGTGCGGTGACTGGGATTTTTCGGGTTGACAGAATTGACCAGCAGCCAGACCACGCCCTTGGCGGCCATGTCCTTTTCCAGCTCCTGCATCGCGCCGGTTTTGTAATGATTGTTACAAAACGGGCAATCGGAGTTGTAGGATTCCAGCACGACAATCTTGCCCTTGAAATCGCTGAGCTTGACCGTCTTGCCGTTGATGTCGGTGGCCGTGAAATCCGGCGCGGGCTTGCCGATTTCAGCGGCCAGCGCCGCCGAAGCCAGTGTCAATACGGTGAACAAAGCAATTGTAGTTTTCATAAATATAACCATTAGACGCACCATTCGACATTTGGTTGCAGCAAAATGTTCAAGCAGAGAACCGAGGTAAAGAGGCTCAAATAGCATTCCTTGAGTTCTCAACTGTCAATCCTCGACTCGTTTCTCCGAGCTTTCTAACGTCGGCTCCCACTACTTACTGGTACGGTCGAGGGCATCCAGGACGATGCCCGGTGTCAGAATTTCCGGCAGGACGATGGGCTGGGCTTCAGGATTTTTCGGATAGACTAGGACCAGCGGCACGCCGGCCCGGTTGAAACGGCTCAGTTCGGTCGTGATGTTATCCGGAAACCGCGTGTAATCTCCGAGCAAGGCGACGGCGTTGATTTCCTTGAGCTTCGCCCGCACAGATGGAATCTCGATGCTGGTTTTTTTGTTCACCTGACAGGTCAGGCACCAATCGGCGGTGAAATCCACCAGGACCGGATGCCCTTCCGCCCGGGCTTGAGCCACGGCTTCGGGAGTCCAGCGCTGCCAGTCAATTCCGTTGGCTGATTCCTTCAATGAGCCGGCTGTGTCGGTTGCGGCCATGGGGTGTCGCCAGTGCAATTGGCTTTCGAGCGCATACGCATAGCCGCCCACCAGCAAGATCAGTGCAATCGCAAGCGCCAGGCCTTTGCGGGTCCGGCCGCGCTGGACAAACTCGCCAAAAATCCAGGCAGCCAGCGCGACGACGACCAGGAAGACGCCGAGCCACAAAGTGGATTTGCCGTAACTGCCGGCCGCGAGGTTAAACAGCCAGACCGCGGTGGCCAGCATCGGAAAACCCATGGCAATTTTGAACTTTTCCATCCAGGCGCCGGGCTTGGGCAGGAATTTGAGCCAGGTGGGCTGCCAGCTCAGTATGACATACGGTGCAGCCAACCCAGTGCCTACAGCCAGAAAAACCAGCAGGATCACGGAGGCACTTTGGGCGAAGGCAAAGCCTAGGGCGACGCTCAGGAACGGCGCGGTGCAGGGCGTGGCCAAGGCGGTCGCCAGTACACCGTTGAAAAAAGCCCCGGCTGAGCCGTGTTTCGCCGCCCATCCGCCGGCCGCGTCCAACGCTCGTCCGCTCAGCGTGACTTCGAAAACGCCGAACAAATTCAGCGCGACGAGCATGACCAGCGTCGTCAGACAGACCACGAACACCGGGCTGCCGAACTGCATGCCCCAGCCGGCGTGGTGACCGGCGGCCTTGACGCCAATAACCACCGCCGCGAGCACGAGAAACGACACCAGCACGCCCATCGCGTAAACCAGGCCAAGCTTGCGTACGTGGCGCGGCTCGCTCCGGGCTTCGCCGACAAAGCCGAGAATTTTCAGTGCAATGACCGGCAGCACGCACGGCATGATGTTCAGGATCAAACCGCCGATAAAAGCGTACAACAGCATCAGTGGCAGAGCCGGCCGCCGGCCGGTCTCTGGAGGTTGGCCCGGAGACTCGGAGGCTGGCGACTTGCCGGGCAGGTGCTCGGACGTGGCGGGATTTGCTTCGCCGGCGGGCGCTTGGTCGGCGAGCGCGAATTTGACCTCAAAACCCGTGCGGGTATGGCCGGATTCCAGCACGATAATGCCGCCCATTCTCCCCGGCCAATCGCCGGAGAATTTTTTGACCAGCTTCCGCAAACGGATTTCCGTCGGCGCCGTAACCAGGTTTTCGGTCGTCCCCTGAACTTCAAAATCATCGCTGGCGTCAGGGAAGAAGTCGGCCCGGGTGATTTGCGGCGACACCGAACTCTCCAGGCTCGCTTCGAGAATCAGCGGACGCAAGTCACCCGAGCGGGGGGACTCCCAGCCGGCGCGCATGGCGATGCCATCGCTGATTTTGGGCACCTGGCTCTGCCAGGAAACGATCGTGGCGGCGTCGCCGGAAAGTCTGGTTTCCGTCCCCACCGGCAGCGTGGCCTCGACGTCGCTTTTGCCGGGCAGGCAAGCTTCCTTGCATTCGAGCCAGGAAACCTTGGCTTTCAACTCCAACGGACCGGGCTGCAAATCGGCGGCGAGCTTGAGCGGCACGAGCAGGACTACCTCGTCATTGTAGCCGTAGGTGGTCACGTCAAGCGGCGGCAGTTTTTCCGGCAGCGGCCACTGGATGTCACCGGCAGTCACGCCGGGCGGGAGCTGCCATTCAATTTTGGTGGCCATGCCGGCCGCGCCCGGATTTTTCCAGTACGTGTGCCAGCCCGGGTCCATTTTCATGTCCAACCCCATCCAGACCGTGTCCCCGGGCTTGGCCGCAGCGGCGGACAGAATCAGACGCACCTGGGTATTTGCTCCAAACGCGGTGATGGCCGCGAGGCAAAACAGACCCACTAGCATGGTTCCGGATCGTCGCACAGAGATTAGATGCCAGATTCCGCCAGGCGTTTGAAGTGAATTAATCCAGCCTTGATCGGGAAAGGTAGGGCGCGTCACTCCGTGCGCGCCACGTTTTGTGCTCGGTCAGGCGGCGGGCAAGGGATTGCCCGCCCAACCAGGCCAAATACTCCGATCTATTTACTGCCATTCGGGTTGAACATTCCGCCTGATGCCCTAGGCTGAGACACCGATGCCGACCGAACTTAATCCCGCCTTCCAATGGTTGCGCGCGGGGGACGAGATTTTTCCCGCGATGCTGGCCGCGATCGACGCCGCCCGGCAGTCGGTTTGTCTGGAGGTGTACACCTTCGAGGACAGCCTGCTCGGCCAGCGATTCCGCGACGCGTTGATCCGCGCGCGCGGCCGCGGCGTGCGGGTACGGGTGCTCGTGGATGCCGTTGGTTCCATCACGTTATCCAATCGCTTTTGGGTTCCCTTGCAGAACGCCGGCGGCGAAATGCGGGTATTCAATGCGATTGACCTGCGCCGCGTTGCCATTCGCAGTCATCGGAAACTGCTGGTCTGCGATGAGCAGGTGGCCGTCATCGGCGGATTCAACATTTCGCCGGCTTACGAGGGCGACGGGATCGGGCGCGGCTGGTGCGACGTGGCCATCAAAATCATGGGGCCACCGGCCGGGGAGCTGGCGCGGTCGTTCGATGAAATGTTCGAGCGTTCGGCTTTGCGCCACAAACGGTTCACGCGCTGGCGCCAATCCGGCGCCAAAAAGGCGGTGGCCCTGCCGGCGGAGCAGATTCTGTTCAGCGGTCCCGGCCGCGGACGGAACCCCTTCGTAAAAACCTTGCTGGAAGATCTGGCGCCGGCCAGGGACATTCGCATTGCCATCGCTTATTTTCTGCCGACGCGGCGCCTGCGGCGGGCATTGCTGCGTGTGGCTCGACGTGGCGGACGCGTGCAATTGATTCTGGCCGGTAAATCGGATGTACCGCTGGCCCAGCTGGCGGCCCAAAGCCTGTACCGGCGGTTGTTGCGCGGCGGCGTGGAGATTTACGAATATCAGCCGCAAATTCTGCACGCGAAGCTCGTGCTGGTGGACGAACAGATCTATGCCGGCTCCAGCAATCTCGACGTGCGCAGCCTCCGGCTCAATTACGAGTTGATGATCCGTTTTACGCAGACCGGGGTGGTGGCCGGAGCGCGGGGGATTTTCGACGACCTCTTGAAGAACTGCCGCCGGGTCACCGCCGCCGATTGGCGCCGGTCCCACTCCTTCTGGCAGCGGCTAAAGCGCCGTTGGGCCTATTTTCTGTTGAGCCGGGTGGACCCTTACATCGCGCGCCGGCAATGGCGGACCCTGCCGAAATGAAACGCGCGGGCCTCATGCCGGAACGCCCGCTTTAGCAGCGGCTTCCGCGTCAGCCACGTTCGGCCGGGTGAATCCGGCGTTCCAACACTGCTGTGCTTCACCGGGTGCTGGCAAAATTATTTCTGGAAAACTGCGCCTTGATTCACCATGCTGTCGTGCTCGAATTTATGGATGTCAAGCTTCCCAAACTCGGTGAAGGCGCGGATTCAGGCGTCGTGGTCAACGTCTTCGTCAAGGAAGGCGACACGGTTGCCCGCGACCAGGCCATTCTCGAATTGGAAAATGAAAAGGCCGTGGCGTCCATTCCGTCCACCGCCGCCGGCGTCGTCACCAAAATTCACGTGAAAGCCGGCGACAAAGTCAGCGTCGGCCAGCGGCTCATTACGCTGGCTGGCGAAGGGAGCGAACCGACAAAACCGGCGCCCGCCGCCAAACGTGCCCCGGCAAAACGGGCGCCCGAGCCGGAGGAGCCCGTCACGGAAGCGGCTGAAGAATCCGGGGAGGAAATTCCTGCCCCGGTCGCGGCACCGGTGGCGTCGCCGTCCATCCGCAAGCTGGCACGGGAACTGGGCATTGACTTGTCGCGGGTGCGCGGCAGCGAGCCGGGCGGGCGCATCGTCATGGGCGACCTCCGCGCCTACATTGCGCGGCTGCAAAAGGCCGCCGTTAGACCCAAAACCGCGGCCGAGGCGTCCGGCAAACCGGCTGCCGAATCAATCGATTTCTCGAAATGGGGTCCGGTCCGGAAGCAGCCGCTGACGCCGTTGCGCGAGGTGATCGCGCGCCGGATGTGGGAGAACTGGAACGCCATCCCGCACGTGACCCAATTCGACGACGCTGATTTCACGCGGCTGAATGAGCTGCGAAAGAAGCATGCGCCGGCCTACGAGCAGAAAGGCGTAAAGCTCACGCTCACGCCGCTGGTGCTCAGGGCGCTGGTCGAGACGTTGAAACGACATCCGGTTTTCAATTCCAGCCTCGCCGAGGCCACCCAGGAGCTGGTGCTCAAGGATTATTTCCACATCGGCATAGCCGTGGACACGGAGCAAGGGCTGATCGTGCCAGTCATCCGCGACGCAGACAGGAAGACCGTGTTGGAATTGGCGAAGGAGCTGGAACAACTCGCGCAAAGGGCGCGCGAACGCAAAGTGACCGGCGAGGAACTCAAGGGCGGCACGTTTACGATTTCCAACCAGGGCGCGATTGGCGGGGCGCATTTCACTCCCATCGTCAACAAGCCGGAGGTGGCGATCCTCGGGATCGGGCGCGGCGCGCTGAAGCCGGTCGTCCGCGACGGCAAGGTTGAGGTGCGGTTGATGACCCCGCTGGGATTGTCGTACGACCATCGGGTGATTGATGGCGGCGCGGCGGCGCGGTTCATCGTGGATTTGGTGAAGGCGATGGAGAATTTCAATGAGGAAGTGCTGAAGATTTAAATATGGACCCAATTAAAACCCAAATCGTGGTGGTCGGCGCCGGGCCGGGTGGATACGCGGCGGCGTTTTATGCGGCCGACCTGGGCATGAAAGTCATCCTGGTCGAGCGCGAGAAGCACCTGGGGGGCGTCTGCCTCAATTGCGGCTGCATTCCATCCAAGGCGCTGCTCTACGCCACCCATCAAATCACCGCAGCCCAGGACTCCGCGCATCGCGGTATCACCTTCACGCCGCCCACGGTGGACGCGGCCAAGCTCCGCGCCTGGAAGGAATCGGTGCTGGATAAACTCCGTGGCGGTGTCGCGACGCTGGCCAAAATGCGCGGGGTGCAGGTGATTCACGGCCGCGGGTATTTTGAAGGTTCACAGACACTGCGCGTCGAAACGGAGCAGGGGCAGCAGTTCATTGAATTTGAAAAGGGGATTCTGGCCGTCGGTTCGCTGCCGGCCATGCCTAAAGTGTTCGATCTCGGCAATCCGCGCATCATGACCTCGACCGAGGCGCTGGAAGTTGAGGACATCCCGGAAAACCTGCTGGTGGTCGGCGGCGGCTACATCGGCATGGAACTGGGCACGGTCTATGCCGCGCTCGGGAGCAGGACCGTGCTCGTCGAGGCGTTGGACAACATTCTGGCCGGAGCCGATCCCGACCTGGCCCGCCCGGTCGTGGCGAACGCAAAGAAGATGTTCAAAGAAATCCGGCTCAAAGCCAAGGTCACGAAGATGGCGACCGCGGGCAAGCAGATCAAAGTCGAAATGGATCACAACGGCCAGCCGGTGTCCGAACTTTACGACCGCGTGCTGGTGGCGGTGGGGCGCGTGCCGAACAGCGCCGACTTGGGGCTGGAAAACACCAAGGCTAAGCTGGACGAAAAAGGTTTCGTGAAGGTGAATCACCACCAGCAGACCGATGACCCGGCTATTTATGCCATCGGCGACATCGCGGGCGGGATTTTACTGGCGCATAAGGCGCACAAGGAGGCGCGCATCGCCGTCGAGAACATCAACGGCGAGGACGTGGTGTTTGAGAACATCGTTATTCCGGCGGTGGTGTTCACCGACCCGGAGCTGGCGTGGTGCGGATTGACCGAGGCCGAGGCGAAGGAGAAGGGTGTGAAATACGAAGTGGCGAAATTCCCCTGGGCCGCCTCGGGCCGGGCGTTGTCCTTCGACCGCACGGATGGCCTGACGAAGATGTTGATTGATCCGGAGAGCGACCGCGTGCTGGGCGTGGGCATCTGCGGCGCGGGCGCGGGCGAGCTGATTGCCGAAGCTGTTTTGGCAATGGAAATGGGCGCCACGGCCGAGGACATTGCGCTGACGGTGCATCCGCATCCGACGCTGTCCGAAACTTTGATGGAATGCGCCGAGGCCTTTTACGGCCACGCGACGCACACGATTTCGAAGAAGAAACCGGCATCATAAATCGGTTCCGGTCTCGTTGTTTGCGGAACCAACCTCAGCGGTCCGAATCGGAAATGGCGCTTGCCGGGATTGGCTTCGCGACTAGAATCGCCATCCATGAAGCTGCTGGTTTCCGTCTGGTTTGCGATTCTGGGTGTCTTCTGCACCGCTCCGGCCGCCGAAACGTTTCCCACGTTAGCGCTTGGATCGCCGGCGCCGGACTTCAATCTGCCCGGGGTGGATGGACGCAACTGGGCGCTCAAGGATTTTGCCCCGGCCAAGATTCTTGTCGTGGTTTTCACCTGCAACCACTGCCCGACCGCCCAGTATTACGAGGAGCGCCTCAAACAAATCACAACGAATTACCAGGACAAGGGCGTGGCCGTGGTGGCCATCATGCCCAACGACCCGAAATCGGTCCGGCTGGATGAATTGGGCTGGACGGACCTGGGCGATTCTTTTGAGGAGATGAAAATCCGGGCGCGCGATCACGGATTCAGCTTTCCCTACCTTTACGACGGCGACACCGAATCCGTCGCGCACGCCTACGGTCCGGTCGCCACGCCGCATGTGTTTGTTTTTGATGCGGCGCGCAAGCTCCGGTACGTGGGCGCCATCGACAATTCCGAACGCATCCAGCATGTGACCAAGCAGTATCTGCGCGACGCGCTCGACGCGTTGCTGGCCGGCCAGGAACCGCCCGTCACCCAGACCAAGGTCGTCGGCTGCTCCATCAAATGGTCCGGCAAGGAAGCCTCGGCCCAGGCTTACCTGAACAAACTGGCGGCCGAGCCGGTGACAGTTTCACCGGCGGACACCAACGTCCTGCGCAACCTGCGCCAGAACGATTCAAGCAAGTTCCGGCTGGTGAATTTTTGGGCAACCTGGTGCGCGCCCTGTGTGGCCGAATTTTCCGAGTTCGTCACCCTCAACCGGATGTACCGTCATCGGGATTTTGAAATGGTGACAGTCTCGTTGAACCAGCCGGACGAAGAGGCGAAGGTCCTTGAATTCCTGAAAAAACATGAGGCCTCGAATCGCAACTTTATTTTTGCCTCCGCCGACCGCGAGGCGCTGATCAACGCTTTTGATCCCGGCTGGTCCGGCGTGGTGCCGTACACGGTGCTCATCAGCCCGGAAGGGAAGGTAGTTTACAGCGAAGTGGGTAGCATTGATTCCCTGGCGCTTAAGCGGGCCATCCAGAAAGCGCTGAACGAGCGGAAGCCCTGGTGATTATTGCGTCAGGCTCGCGGCTGGCTTGACGGTATCCGCTTGGCGACATGGTTGCGGATCTGGCCGAAATTGCCCTCCTCACAACAAGCCACAAAGCCTTCCGTCACGGTTTTCAATTCCTCCCAGCGGGCGCGGATTTGTTTGGATTCGGCGGGCGTGATTTGCTCATCGGCGGTGGCGGTGGCAATGACGTGGAGCAGGTCGGCAAATTCCTGGACAATCTGGTTGGTGGCCGGAATCAAAAAGTGCGGATGCGGCGTGGTTTTGGGGTTTTGGATGAAGAAGCCGCCGGCCCGCTGGCAAATCCATTGGACGAGCCGCTGGTCGCCGGTGCTGCGAAGCAGGGATTCAATGCGGTCAAGCGGATTGCCGGTGCCGCTGCCCGCGGCGGTATTCGGCGGTTCGGCCCATTTGTAAACCATGGACAGCGACAGGCCGAGGTCGGCGGCGACTTGTTTGGGGGCTTTTTGGTCAAACACCTCGCGCAACAGTTCGTAGGAGTGCATGGCGAGACGATGGTAAAGCAGGGGAGAACCGTCAAACCAAAAACCGAACTCGAATTGTCGAATAGATCTGCGCGGGAAATTTGTTTTTGCCACGGATGGACACGGATGAATACAAAATATTCACTGGCGGTACGTGCTACTCCGTGCGCGCCGTGGTAGGCATCTTCTTGGGCGGTGGGCAGGGGACGGCCCGCCCTACCGGGTCTGCTTTCATCCGCGTCCACCCGTGGTTATAATTCTTTTCAACCATCGGGGTCGTATGTAAAAAGTGGAAAAATGAAAATCCTCTCTTCCCTTTTACTGGCCGGCGGCATCACAGGGTTGCTGGTCGCGTGTCATGATAATCAACCCTCGTCGGCCAGCGGCCTGCAAACGACCGAGGTGGCGCAATGGGTGGGAAAAACCGTGCGGGTGGAACTGCACCGGGATGCGCTCGGGGCGGTGCCGCTGCCGGCCGGTGCGGGGCCGGCGGGACCAACCATGCGGCCACCGCCGTCGTCGGGAAATTGAGCAAGCTGCACTCGATCAGTCTGGTGGTGGAGGACGGGCAACGGCAAATCTGGATTCCTCGCGAGGTCATCCTGTTGGTGGAGTTGGAACGATGACGAGCGTCGCCCGGCACGAACGCCGGCGATTCGCCAGCGGGACGCCAGCGCTCCCAAGTATCAGGCCACGGATTTGAGGACGGAATAAACGCCTTCGATGAGGTCTTCAACTTCGTCCGACTTCGGGTCACGGCTTCGCTGGTGCGAACAGATGTGGTACAGGTCGCCGAGCTGCTGGATTTTTCGCCAGGTATCGAAGTCGTAAACCTTGCCCAACTTGAGCGGGTCATTCAAATCGCGCAGGGTGGTTTCCGGTTTGGGAATCGTCACGTTATGCTTGAGGGCCACCTTGCGCAGGTGCCGTTCGAGCACCACGCCCGCCAGCGTTCCCGCCGCCCGCAGGCTGATGGGTTTGAGGACTTTCGCCGCCTCCAGTTCCTTTTCCATCAAGTCGGCAAACAAATGGCCCTCAATATCGGCCAGGACGGACTCGATCCGGAACGACAGCTCGTCCAGGACCTTGAGATGTTCGAGGAACCGCAGCCGGGACTGCTCCTCCGGATCAAACGGCAATTCCTCGGTGAATCCGTTTTTCCCCGTTCCCATCGTCCGGACATACTCCTCAATGCTGGCGTCCAGAAGCTTCCGGTTGGAGTTGGACTCGAAAAAATCCACAAACCGGTCGTACTTTTCGGGGGCGAGGGTCTGGACGATTTTCAGTGACTGGGTGTCCCACCGCAGGTACGCGGTGCGGAACTCGATGATGTCAACGATTTCGTCCAGCAACTTGTGAATGTGGCGCTGCTGGTCGAGGAGCCGGGCGATTTCCTCGACGATTTGGGGTTTGGCTTCGGTCATAGCGTTCGTCTGCGCCGGGCCTCCACAACCGGTTGGCGTCAGCCGCCCCTGCGATACCGGGCGCAACGATCGGGGAATGGCGAATACATCGTTCTCGTTCTGATGACTTCGACTCTACGCCCTCTTCATGGTCTGTCCAGCAAACATTATCCACAGCGTGGCAAGGGGGTTGAGAGTCAGGCCGTGACGGGATTTGGAGGTAGCGTCGAGCCTCCGGCGCGAAATCGGCGCGGAGTGCCGACTCTGCAGCCTGCAAATTAACTTGGCGGTTCGCGGCGGCGCTTGGTCGGGCCGCTTGGGCGTCGTGGTGGAAATTGCGTCAGCGACAGCACGTGGCCGTCCGGGTCCTGAAACCAGGCCACGAACGCGCCGCTGGGCGCGTGCCATATCCCGTCGTCGTCTTGCTCCAGGCCTTCGTAATGCTGAAAGGCAACGCCGGCCGCACGCAAATCGCGCACTGTTCGGCGGATATTCGATACGGCCCACCCTAACGCGGTGTAGGGAGCGGAGTGGACCCGGTCAACCTTCTGAATGCGCAGCATCGAATCGCCGACGCGAAACACCAGCGCCGGCGGCTCATCGGCCACGAAGGCCAGGCCCAGCACGCGCTCATAGAACGCTCGCGACCGCTCCGCATTCGCCGTCGCTAGGAACAAAACCGGATGGTCGAGCAGTGTCATTTGTGGAGCCAACGCCCAGCGCTCTTACTAGGCTTAGCGTGAAAACTCAACAACAAATAAAATCACAGCACCCACCATCAAAATCGGCGCCCACCAGTGCATCGGAATGAAAAATAAAGTGTGTCGTGACTGATTGATAACAAACTCTTTTCCGGTCTGCTTGTCTATGACAACTTGGTCGGAACGCTTCCGAAGGTAATCGCCCAGCGGCCAGCAAATCGCGGCTGAAACAAGAAGCGAAACCGCAAATGGCCATTTGTGCTGGTCATAATAATCCGGCCCTGCCTTTGCGTTGACGATGAGATTGGCAATGAGTGAACAACCAAAAACAATCACGAATACCAGGTATCCTTTGCCCGTCCAAATGATGTGAATCATAAATGCGCTAGGAATCTAAACGTTGCATTGCCTTCGAGTGCGCTCAACCATTGGGTCAGATTCCGACCGACCGCAACCAGATACACACAACGCTGCCAAAGCAAGGAAAACGGAGGTGCGGGTCTTCATGTCTGCGACCTAGCTGCGCCGCGGTGGGAGCGGGCGCGGAGCGCGCTTCGCTCGACACGTGACCGATCCCGGGGTTGGCTCCAACGCAGGTCAGGCCAATTCTTCATAATTTCATAGATGACCACTGGCCGATCTGCGCCTTGGAAACGCATCATCCGCTCTTCTTTCCACCGAAAGCTGCTGCGGATCAAGACTCGCCGGGACGCCACGTTCTCCGCGTCAGTGACACCGATGATCGATGCCAACGGGAAATATTCCAATGCCCATGCGCAGATTTTTGTGACTGCCTCCGTGGCGTATCCTTTGCCTTGTTCAGCTTGAGCAACTCCGAAACCGACTTCAACCGTGTCGAAAAGTGGGCTAAGGCCAACATGGCCAACCAATCGTCGAGTCGGCTTCTCCTCGATCCCGCAAACGAACGCATTGGTTCTGGGATTAGCGGATAGATCGAATTGCTTCATCAGGTATTCAATGCCAGCAGCCGCGTGCTGCGCGTCCCGGTAGACCTGGCTTGGCAGCCACCGCCCGCACACTCTTCCTGGCTCATTGCGAGCATCGCTGAAGCATCGCTGCGCGCCAAACGCCGCAGCACCAGAGACACGGTTTCAAGACGAAATTTGATACTCATCATTTGCCCGACAGTTATTAGGCCAACAGCGGTGCGCGCTGCTGTGCACAGTTGGTTTTGACGACCTTTCTGCCACCAGAACCTCACAAAAGCAGATTGGCGAATTCTCGTCAAGGATGGTGCGGGGCTACTTGGATTCCAGATTATCCAATTCAAATGGTCGGGCCGCGCTGCCGCGCGGCTTGGGACGACCAGCAGGTCTTCCGGTTGTAGAGTCGAGCCTCTGGCTGGACCGTTGAGCCGGAGTCTCAACGCTACATCGAATCAGCCTAGTACCTCGATTTCTGGCGGGTTGCCGGCGTCGACCCGGTGATGCTAGGCTCTGTCCCGTGGTGTGCGGATGGTTCATCATCGCTTGCTGGATCATTTTCGTGCTCTATTGGACCGTCAGCGCCTGGTCGGTGAAGGCCGCGGCGGAACGCCAGAGCTGGACCGGCATTGTGGCGCACCGGCTTCCAATCCTCGCGGGCGCCTTCCTGCTCTTCTGTCCCCGGCTGCCCGGCCTTTTGAGCAGGGAATTGGTGCTGCATACGGGTATCCTCCAATTGCAGGGCGCGGTGATTTGTGGTCTCGGACTGCTTGCAGCCGTCTGGTCGCGCAAAGTGCTCGCCGACAACTGGAGCAGCACGGTGACGTTCAAACAAGGACACAAACTGGTGGAACAGGGGCCGTATCGGTTTGTGCGCCACCCGATTTACACGAGCATTCTCATCATGGTTTTGGGAACCGCCCTGGCATCCAACCGGCTGGCCGCGCTGCCCGCGCTGGTTTTTTACTTCGCCGGCTTCTGGATCAAGCTGAAGCAGGAAGAGAAACTCCTGCTGCGGCATTTCCCTGCGGAATATCCCGCCTACCAGTCGCGCGTGAAAGCATTGGTGCCGTTTGTACTTTAGGGAACGAGGCTCGTGGATCAATTTGCTCTGCTGTGCGCTGTCCTCAGCGCCCGGTCGGCTGAGACAGCCGACACTACAGTTTGAACTGACCGGCCGGCAGAATAAACTGCGAGTTGCCTCATAAGGGCCGTGAGACTAAGCTGCTCCCTCGGGTTAATGGGAATGTGCTGAGGGCGCTTTGAGTGCCGAGAAAGAATCGCAGCCGAATTTGACGCGGACGCTGGTGGTCAACGGACCGTTGACCCAGGGCGCCACCGGCTCTTTCGCGCTGCCGCAACCGGGGGCGTTGGCCGCTCTTTTCCCCCAGCTTGAGATTCTGGAATTGCTGGGCCACGGCGGCATGGGGGCCGTCTATAAAGCGCGGCAGCGCGGTTTGGACCGGATGGTCGCGCTGAAAATTCTTCCGCCGCAGATTTCCGCCGAGCCCACCTTTGCCGAACGGTTCGCCCGCGAAGCCCGTGCGCTGGCGCGGCTCAGCCATCCCAACATCGTCACCGTGTTCGACCTCGGCCAGTCCGGCCCGCTTTATTATTTCCTGATGGAATTCGTGGACGGAATGAATCTGCGGCAACTGCTGCAGTCCCATCGGCTGACGCCGCCGGAAACGCTGGCCCTCATGCCGCAAATCTGCGAGGCGCTGGAATACGCGCATGGCGAAGGCCTCGTTCATCGCGATATCAAGCCGGAAAACATCCTGCTGGACGGGAAGGGCCGGGTGAAGGTGGCGGATTTTGGGCTCTCCAAACTGCTTCGGCCGGAGCCGCACGACCCGCAATTGACGCAATCCGGCCAGGTCCTGGGCACGCTGCATTACATGGCGCCCGAGCAAATCGAGCGGCCGCTGGATGTGGATCAGCGCGCGGACATTTATTCGCTGGGCGTCGTGCTTTATGAAATGCTCACCGGCGAATTGCCGCTGGGCCGGTTCGAACTGCCGTCGAAAAAAGCAGCGGTGGATGCGCGGCTCGACGACCTGGTGTTGCGCGCGATGGAGCGGGACCCCCGGCGGCGCTTCCCGCAGGCCGGTGAAATCCGGCTGGCTCTGGAGGCCATCGCCGGGGTGGCGTCGAAACTTTCGCCGGAGGTGAGCCGCAAACTGAGTTACGAATACCGCTCCCGTGCGGCCTTGTTCGGCTGGCCCCTGTTGCATGTCACGGTGGGCGTGAACCCAGTGACCGGATGCAAGCGCAACGCCCGGGGCATTGTTGCGCTCGGATGCAATGCCGTGGGGGTGATTGCCTTTGGCAACACGGCCGTCGGGCTCATCGCGGGCGGGATCTTTGGCTTTGGCTTGATCTCCATCTCGGTGGTGGCCGTGGGGCTGTTGGCCTACGGCAGCGTTGCCGTAGGATTATTGGCTGCTTTGGGCGGCATCGCTTTCGGACCGGTGGCGGTGGGTGGGTTTGCCGTGGGCTATTACGCCTGCGGCCAGGTCGTCGCCGGAGCACATGTCATGAGCCCGCACTCGGCCGCCGACCCGGCGGCCAACGCCTTTTTCAGTCCCTGGATTGGCAAAACGACCGACCTGGTATTTCGAGTCATACCCTTTTGCGCGGTCCTGTTCCTGGCGATTGGGTTTCTTCCCCAGTCGATGGCGAAGCTCGCCGAGCGCCGGCGGAGCCGGCGCTTTAACGCGGACAGATCCGGGACGGTTTGATGGCCGCGACTGATCGCATCAGAATTTGATTGCCGAGCGGCGCGCTTGGGATTCCAATGGGGTCATGAACATCGCGTTGCTCCTGATCGTTTCAGTAACTCAATTTACCAGCCTGGCCCGGGCTGGAGAAACCAACACCGCCGCGCCCGCCAAGATCGGCGCGGCCGAAGCCGGCAAGTATTACGACCAGCACATGGTAGTGACGGGCAAGGTCGCGCAGGTCACCCTCCGGCCGACGATCGTGTTCATCAACCTGGACCAGCCGTTTCCGAATTCGCCCTTTGCCGCCGTCATCCACTCGGAAAACACCAATCAGTTTGGCGACCTGAAGGCGTTGCAGGGCAAGGCGGTGGAAATTGAAGGCACGATCAAGAAATACCACGATAAGCCGGAAATCGAACTGGATGGCGCCGACCAGTTGAAGGTGCTGGGAGCGCCGGCCGCGACGAATGCCCCGGCGGCCAAGTAATTCAGCCGGCGCCGACTTCGCCTCTGCCACCCAATCGTTCCGACTCGCGACGGTTGAAGGGGCGAGCCCATGGCGCGACGGGTGAGCTGCAGGCTCAACGCTGCGCCAGATGAGGACACGGCCAGCCAGTTGGCTTTCAGTGAGGTCAAAAAATATCATGACAAACCGGAATTTATATTGGAGAGTGGCTGGCAACTGAAAATATTCGCAGAGCCGGGATCATCGGATGCGCCGGCAAGGAGGCACTGGCATGAAAGACAACCCCAATCATATCAACGAACTGACCCGCCGTGAATTCATCCGCGTCGGCGCCGCCGGCGCCACCGGCGTCGCCCTGGCCGGCCTGGGCGGCTTGGCTTCGTCGGCCCGGGCTGAAACCGGGGCCCCTGCCAAACTGCCGCGCCGGCGGTACGGGCGAACCGGTCTCGAAATCAGCACCTTGGTGGGCGCCGCCGACTGGAGTACGGCCATCATCCCGCTGGCGGTGGAGCAGGGGGTGAATTACTGGCACAAGGCCCATCGCTGGACGGCCGAGACCATGCCCGCCGCCATCAAGAGCCAGCCGCGCGAGTCCTATTACCTCGAAGTCGTTGTGGACCGCGTGGGCGGCGACCACATGAAAGGGCACATTGACGAGGAGCAACATTACCAGTTCGTCAAGCAGTGCGTGGCCAGGTCGGGGGTCGGATATTACGACGTGTTCAAATTCCATTTCGGCTATCACTCGGTGGAGGAGGCGAAGACGGAACCGGGCATGGTGCGCGCCTACGAACGGCTGAAAAAAGAGGGACTCGTCAAACACCTGGCCCTTTCCCAGCATCATTACAACAACATCGGCGGGGACATGGCCTATGACGTCATCGATTATCTGGTCGAAAACTCGCCTTACGAAGCCGCGCAGTTTTTCTACACCTACGGCGACAAGAAGCAGATCGAGGACTGCATCGCGCTCGCCGGGAAAAAGGATTTTGGCGTCATCGCGATGAAGACCATGGGGGGCGTGGGCCGGGCGGCGGAGGACAAAAAATTCCAGGCCCTGCTGGACGAGCCGCGCTTCAAGGGCAGCACGCCTGCCGCGGCCATGGTGAAATGGCTGATGTCCAATCCAAACCTGACGGCCGCCGTCATCGCCACGAGCAGCTTCGACCAGTTGCAGGAAAACTTCGGCGCCGCAAAGCAGGGGGCCGTCACCGCCGGCGACCGTGAGACCTTGAACCTGCTGGCGGCCTACAACAAGGGGCTCACCTGCCTGCTCTGCGCCGACTGCGTCTCACATTGTCCGGAGCACATCGCCATCGCCGACATCCTGCGCTACGAACGCTACGCAATGGACTATCACGACCTCGGCCGTGCCCGCGCGGAGTATCAGGCCCTGACGAAGAACGGCACGGCCTGCATCGCCTGCGGCGACTGCCTGCCCGGCTGCCCGGCGGACATCAATGTGGTGGCCAAGCTGAAGCAGGTCCACGCCCTGCTGGGCTAACGTAAGCTTCCCGCGTTGACCGGCAGCACGATTTGTTTTGGCAATCCCGGCCCGGACCAGGCGAGATGCAGGCTGGCGTCCCCGGTGGCATGGGCGTATTCGACTTTGATTTCAGCGGCCCGTTTGCCGGGTAACTCGACGGCTTCAGAAACTTCGGCGCGACCGGGCGTTTTCTTCTCCAGCACCAACTTCGAATTGATGAAAACTCTCACCTGATTATCCCCGTTCACGGAGAAAGCATATTTCCCCGAGGCCGGCGGCAGGATTGTCCCCGTCCAGCGGACGGAAAAATTGTCCCTGGGGATTCCCGCCGAGGCGTCCGGCGAGCCGGTGCCGTCCTCGTCGCCCAGATCAAAATCAATCATCGGAGTGACCGATTTTTTGGCCAGGTCCGTGAAGTTGGCATCCTTGAAATATTCCACGGCGAAGAACGGGGCCTTGGCGAAACCGGCTTCGCCCAGCATGGCCTTGGCGTCGTCCATCGACCAGGGGTGGCCGTCCGGGTAAATCATCCCGTGGAACGGCTTGGGCGTTTCATCCTTCCGGGGATGGTCCCGGTTTTCATCCCAGGTGAACCGGCAGTTGTCCCGCCCGATGCCGAATTCCCAGATGATGAATCCCGTTTTGTCCCGGAAATGCTCGACGATGCCGGGGATGCTCTGCTCCAGGCGATTCATGCACTCGGTGCACAGCGCCTCCGGCGTGCCGGTGTAGCTGTAGCCGCCGTACTCGTGCCAGGACAAAAAATCCGAGTAGGGAGCGCCGGCAAAATCCCGGCCGGTGGCCGTCACGGGGATTTTGGTGCCGGTCTCATGAATCCACGCCTGGGCGTCGGCCAGCAATTGCCGGGTCTCGGGAGATTTACCCGGTTCATTGTAGGTTTCCCAGAAGGCAATTCGCGGGTCGGCCTTGTGGGCGTTGACAATGTCCTGCACGTAAGCTTTCAGCCGGTCCCGGTGATCGGCATAATGCTTGCGGACCTCTTCCCCGGGTGAAACCAGCCAGCGGCTGTTGTGCACGCCTGGCAGCGGCGCGGGATATTTATAATTGGGCAGCCGCAGGGCCTCCTCCGGCTGGTTCCAGCAATCGTCAAAGAACACGAACTCGGTCTTGATGCCGTACTGGTCGGCCCGTTGCAGAAAGTCCTCGATGTTCCTGAGCAGCGCCTCTTTGTTCTTGAGGTAAATGTAGTAATGCAGATACACCCGCACGCAGTTGAACCCATACACCGAGGCGTAGTGCAGCTCGCGGTCGTTGAGGGCCGGGTCGTATTCGTCCCATTGCTGGGCCTCGTTCACAGATTTGGTCGGCACAAACACCACGCCTCTCACCCAGCGCCAGTCCGCCTTGAACGCCGGTGAGGCGTTGGTGGCCGATTCCGCCCGGCCATCTGAAAACGGCGCCAGCACCAGGATGGCCGCCAGAGCCATGCCAGCCAGGGAGGGCGACAAAACCCGGATGCCTCTCCAGCGGGTTTTTGCCCGGATAAATTGTTGATGGAAGAAAAAGACCGGGTCAGATCTTTGAATCGAAAAATCGATCATGATGCGGAACAATAATAGTCACACGCGGCAGCCGGCAAGACGGAACCCGCACGGCGCCGCAAAAAATGACAAGCCGGCGACAGCGCCTCACCGCCGCGGCCGGCCGCCTCGCCGCCATGACAAAATTGCGGGTAAACATTCTTCGCGGCGGGTCGCCGGCCAGGCCGGCGGGCGACAAAGTCATGGCGGGCGCGCCGGCTGGTCCGGACGCCCGTTCCGGGTTGTTCAACGGCCTCGACCCTGGCGGTGTTACCGGTTTTGGCGCTTTTCAGGCAGTGTCACTGCCGTTAGACTTTTGCCATGAAAAACAACAAATCTCAAACCACACCCCTGACGGACAGCCTCAATCAGGTGCTCGCCGATTCCTACGCCTTGATGGCCCTGACTCATTTGGCGCATTGGAACGTCGAAGGGCCGGGCTTTTTCGCGCTGCACACGGCGTTTCAGACGCAATACGAGGAATTGTTCACGGCCATTGATGAGATCGCCGAACGCGTGCGCGCATTGAACGCCTACGCCATGGGCGGTCTCAGCGCCTTGGCCCAGACGGCGCAGATGAAGGAGTTTGCCGCGCCGCTCGCGCAGGAGGACTACGTGCGGCTGCTCATCCGCGCCAATGAAAAATTGCTGGCGGACGCCGCCACGGCGCGCGACCTGGCGGGCCAGGCGAACGATGCCGAGAGCCAGGACTTGATGATCGGGCGCATCACGCTCCACCAAAAGACCGTCTGGATGCTCAAGAGTTTCCTGAAAGGCTGAAGCGCTAGGGCGATTTCTGCGCCGGGGTTTTAAGCGGATACAGCCCCGGGCAGCAGCCGAACGTCTCGTGGAACGCCGCGCTGAAATGGCTCAGGCTGTTGTACCCCACTTCCAGCGCGGCTTCGGTGACATTAAATTCGCGGGAGCGCAGCAGTTCCGCCGCCTTTTCCATGCGCAGTTGCCGCAGATATTGCGTGATGGTCCGGCCGGTCTGCGCGGAAAAGATGCGGCTCAGGTAAAAATGGCTGCACCCGATCTTCCGTCCCAGTTCCTCCAAGGTCGGCGGCTCGGCCAGGTTTTGTTTCAGCAAAAAAACGACCTGCTCCACGCGCTCCTGGGCGAGCCGCTGCTGGCGGGTGCAAAACAGCTCCTGTTCCGGCGGCGGCTGGAGCAGGAACGTCACCGCCAGTTCCAGCGCCTTGCAATGATACCAGAGCGGCTGGGCGGCGGCATACACCGGCGGGCGCCGCAGCAGGGCGATGAGCTGCTGCTGGCCGGCGGACAGCCGCACGGTCGTGCCGGTCACATGCTCGCACGGACAACGCTGGATGGCCGCGCTGACAATGGGATGCACCGTCCCTTCCAGGCCGGCGAAGTGTTTCGCCAGAAACGGGCACGAATATTCCACCGTGAGAAACTGATGTTGCTCGCCGGCCTCGCGCTTCGCCATGAGCGGGGCATCCTGGCGATGGTAGAAGCCGGCCGTGTTCGGCGCAAACTCCGCGCGCGCGCCCGGCCCCGCTACAAAGCCATGGCCGCCGAGGTTCAGGCATAGTTCCACGCAATCCGGATGAAAACTGGCCGCCCAGTCAAACTCGCGCCGCGCAAAAAAGTCATGCCACTCGATGCTGTAACCCCCGCCGCGAAAACTGCCGAACAACGGCTGCCAGCCGCCGACGTCGTTCCACGCGCCCGCTTCGGTGAAAGGCGGGGCGTTGCGATAAACTTCCGGTTTTGTGGAATCGGCACGCATCCTTTGTAACTTTGACGCGGCATTTTCCCGTGAAAGCGCGGGAATGGCAAGCCGGTAAAGGGCGCGGCAATGGAATACTTTGGCGGAACACGGCTGTGCGCGAAGCGACAGCCGCAGCGCTGCGGTTGGTCGGTGACACAGCCGCGCTCCCTGAAATCGGCGAAGTAGCCTGCTGTCCCTTGGTTCGTTGGGTTGCCTCAAAGACATTTGCCGGTTACCTTCCTCGGCAATGTCCAACTTGTTTTACATCAGCCGTCGTTCCTTTTTGAAGCGTTGCAGCCTGGTCGCCGCCGCCACGGGTCTGCCCCTGTGGTTCGTAGAGCGCGAACTGTCCGCCGCCGAAACGGATGTCCGGACCATCAGTCCCAACGACCGGCCGGGCATCGGGCTGATTGGCTGCGGCGGCATGGGACAGGCCGATGCCCGGAACGCCGCGCGCTACGGCGACATCCTTGCCGTGTGCGACGTGGACCAGAAATACCTGGATGAAGCCGCGCAGAAGTTGACCTGGGACGGCAGGGCCCCCGCCAAATACGGCGACTTCCGCAAATTGCTGGAGCGCGATGACCTCCAGGTCATCGTGCAGGCCGTGCCGGATCACTGGCACACCCTCATCAACATTGCGGCGGCCCGGGCCAGAAAGGACATCTATGGAGAGAAGCCGCTCACGCTCACGATTGACGAGGGCCAGCACGTCATCCGGGCCGTGCGCGACAACAAAATTGTCTTTCAGACCGGGACTCAGCAGCGTAGCGGCAGGCGCTTTCACCTCGCTTGCGAACTCGTCCGCAACGGCCGCCTCGGCACCTTGCATCAGGTCAATGTCTTTGTTCCCGCCGGCCTGCGCGGCGGCCCGTTTAAACAAGTTCCGGTTCCCGCCGGCTTCAATTACGATTTCTGGCTCGGCCAGGCGCCGCAAGCTCCGTACTACGCCGAGCGCTGTCACTCGAATTTCCGCTGGTGGTTCGACTATTCCGGCGGGCCGGTGACCGATTGGGGCGCCCATCACAACGACATCGCGCGCTGGGGGATCGGACTCGAGGGCCCGATTGGCGTGGAGGCCCGCGTCGTGACGCCGCCGCTGCCGAACGGCTACACCACGCCCAGCGAGTTCGAAGCGACGCTTACTTGGGCCAATGGCGTGAAGCAATTCATCAGAACCACGACCGACGACAGCCCGTATGGCTCGGTCATCAACGAAAAAGGGCAGCGCAATGGCATCAAATTCATCGGCACGAACGGCTGGATCTGGGTGAACCGCGATGAAATCACCGCCAGCGATCCGCAGTTGCTGACCGGGCCGCTGCCGGACCCGGCAGTCCGGCTCGAAACGAGCGACAATCATATGGGCAATTTTTTCGAGTGTGTCCGTTCGCGCCGGGACCCGGTGGCCACGGTGGAAACCGGTCACCGTTCCGCGATCATCGGCCACCTCATCGTCATCGCCCTGCGCACCGGCCGCCGGCTTCAATGGGATCCGGAACAGGAAAAATTCACCGGCGAAGAGGCGAGGACGGCGAACCAGCACCTCGCCCGTGAGATGCGGAAGCCGTACGATTACCGCTTCGCCGGGTAGGCAGGGAATTTCTGCGCCAAATCCGGGAACCGAATGGCGGCCAACCCAAGCGTTGCGAAGAGTATCTGGGGAACGGGATTAAGGACTAGGTCACGGTGATGGAGCCCGTTGCAGCTCCCGCGTGATGTTTCGCAGCACCACTTCTGAGCCGCGGGAATCGCTCTTCTCATAGGCGACCCAATACTGACCATCGGGACCTTGTTGTGCTTGCGGGAAGAAAACATCCGCTGACTCGCTAATGACGGTTTCGGCGGCGGGTTTGCCGGCTTTGAGCCGGACCACCTTGCCTTGCCAGAATCCTGTCGGTCCGCGTTGAGACCATGATAACAGAAGCTCGTCATTCGTGCCGGCAGAGAGTTCAGGCGTGGAACAGACTTCACCTTTCGCTCCAAAGCTGTTCACGAGCTCGAATTGCCGGTTTGTTTCGTTGAGCCGGGCCAGGCGGATGCCGCGGCTGGGTTCGGAACTGTCCCAGGCGCACCAAAGCACCCCGCTCCGGTCCAGCGCGGCCGATGGAAACAGGTCTACCGCATCCCGGAACTGGCCCGTAGCCCCGACCAGAAGCGGGGATGACACGGTGGTGGCGTCGGCCCGGGCAGCGAATATGGTCGGCTGCTCCGCGTCCAGCGGTTTTGGGTAAAGGCTCGGGTGATAATCGTAGCTCCAGACGATCCAGGAATTGCCCTGCCGGTCAACCGCCACATCAGGGTCGGTGTGGTCCTCCACTTCGGGTTCGTGCGGGCTGATTTCGATTTCCGGCCGCCACGCACGTCCGACAGGGTCAAAGGTGCGGGCATAAACATCGCGGTCGCGCGAAGCGCCCCACAACGTGTGCCATTTGTAGTAAGCCACCGTCACCGTGCCGTCCGGTCCGGCGCCAATCTTCGGACTCATGGCGTCCTCGATGCTGAACGAAAGTGGTTCCGTCACCGGTTCGCGTCCCTCCGGGCGCGATTGAATGAAAATGTCATAGAGCCCCTTCGCCTTGCCGCACCAGACGACCCACAAGGTCCCGCTCGCGTCGAACGCGCAATCCGCGGCATAGCACTCGGCGGCCGGCGGGCTGAGCTGTTCATCTTGCTTGTCGCGGGCACGGTCGTGCCGGCGCAGGAAAACCGCATTGGTTCCATCCCGGTTCGAGTAAAAAACGACGCACGGGTTGCCTGACCGGTCCAACGCCAGCCGCGGCGAGCGGTCGCGCCGGGCCTGGCGGCTGGCCAGAACCTCGGCCGGGATGGCGATTTCCGGTTTTCGCGCCGCCGGCCGGGTTGACAGCGGCGTCGGTTCGCCCAGCAATTGGTCGAGGCACTGTCGCAACCGGGTCAGATTCTTGTCGTCGGGAAATTCCTGGAACCGGACGATGCCACTTTGATCCACGACCAGGAACACCGGCCAACCTTGGGAGCGGTACGCCCGGCTCAGGGCATAATCCGCATCGATGCCCATCAGGTGGGGGCTGCGGTAGTGCCGGGTGTAATCCAACGCGGCGCGGGCGTTTTCGCCGCAGGAAATTTCCAGGTAGTAAACGCCCCGGGAAGAATATTCTTCGATCAGGGAGTGGACCGCCTTGGCCCACGTCTGGCAGCCGCCTCACCACGAAGCGCCGAATTGCATGACCAGGATGTGCCCCTTGAACGTTTCGAGCGAATACGCCTCGTCGTAGATGCCTTGGAGATGGAACTCCGGAGCAGTTTTGCCGACCATGGGTCCCGGCTTGGGCGGGTTTTTGGCGGCAAGACTGCCGGTGGAGATGGCAATCAAAATCGCCGCCAGCCAGCTCCACTGGTGCCGAAACGAATTGAAAGCAGCGGTTCCCATGGGTGATTCGGTTATTACCATTGTCGGTGCCGTTGTAAACAAAAAATTCTCCGCTCGAATGGCTACTTTTTCTGCTGTCGCGCGTAGCGGGCATGAGCGCCGGCGAACTCGCCGGCCGCCAGGGCGCCCATGATGGAAATTTCGCCGGCGAGGATGGTGGCGGCGCAAATCTCGGCGAACTTGCGGGCCGTCCCCGGGCCGGCACAGCCCAGCATCGCCAGACATTCGCGGGCCGTCGGCAGATGCGTTCCGCCGCCGACGGTCCCGACAATAATGTTCGGTAACGTGACGGAAGCGTAGAGGTCGCCGTTCGCAGTCACATCCATGTCGGTCAAACCCGTCGCCGCTTCCGAAACGCAGGCGGCGTCCTGGCCGCAGGCAATGAACAGGGCCGCCAGCGCGTTGGCATAGTGTCCCTGGACGCCGATGGACCCGCTCTGGGTTCCACCCAGGAATGCCGCGTGACCGTACTGAATCATCTGGAGTGGGGTCACGTGGATGATTTTTTTCAGGAGGGCGGCCGGGATGAGCGCTTCAGCCACCACCTTTTTCCCGCGGGCGGACAGGAACGAAAGCATTGTGGCTTTCTTGTCGCCGGACATGTTGCCCTCGATGTACCAGCGTTCGGGTTTTATCGGCGCCTTCTCGACGAGATGACGGCAGAGGGCGTCGGTGGCGATGGTGACCATGTTCTGGCCGGCGGCATCGCCGGTCTGATAATCGAAGCCGAGGAAGAGATTCCGCCCGGCCAGCGCGCTCCGGAGTTCCAGAAATTTGCAGTGGCTTGAGGTTTTGGAAACAAGGTCCTGGAAGGTGGCTGATTCCTGCATGGCGAATTCCAGGAAGGAACAGGCGTCAAAGGCGGAGTTGAAAACGAAACAGGGAGCCCGGGTCAGAGTTTCCGTCAGACACATCGCCGCCGCGCCGCCGGCATGGCTGATGACGTAGGCGCCGCGGTGATAGGAGGCGACGAGCGCGCCTTCGCTGGTCGCCATGGGCACAAAGAAGTCGCCCTGCGCCTCCGTGCCATTGATGCGCAGCGGGCCGATGACCGCCACCGGTATCTGAGCGAAGCCGGCGAGATTCTCGATGTTGTTGGCAAGCGTTTCCGGCGCTGGCCGCCCGGCTTCACTGGCCAGACAATTGAGAGCAATGCCTTGTTGCCGGAGGAAGTCCTGCCGTTTCACGAGCCCGGCGGCAGTGTGATCGTTGCACGACGGCAATCGGTCCGGAAGCGGTTCCGCTTCGGGCAGGCGAGGGGACAACTTTTTCCTCAACGTTTGCGAGTCCGCCTGGCGGAGCAGACGTTCCCGGATGATTTGGGCAGTTCGCTGAGAAACGCTCATGGTGGTTCGGGAAGAACTGCCTTACAATTCCGATGCAGTACGGTCTCGGAGGTTGCCTGCATGAAGTCGAAGTGTGCGCCGGAAGTTCGCCGTCGTCAATTCCCGTATGAGATTGATAGAGTCCTAATTTGAAATGAAAATCACCCGAGCGGAGCGCGAGTTGTCTCAACTCGCAGTGTTCCGGCAATATCCAACTGCTGCGGATTGAGGACAATCCGCGCTCCACTTCAAATTAGGACACCACCAAAGGATTTCGTAACCGTTCGCAAGGCGGCTAAAAGCCTCACTGTAATCAGCCAGCCGGCACAGTTGTGGAGGCAAAGCGGAGCGCGGCTTGACGGCGTGAGACTTATCTGGAATAGTCACACTGCCAGTTCGCAATCCGATGCCAAAATTTTCTGTTTTTGTTCCGAGCCGAGGAGCGGTGTTGGCGGTCTTCTTCTGGGCGGCCGTTGCCGCGCCGGGCCAGACCCTCATCACGAATTTTCCCGGGTTGACGCTGAATGACACCATCGCTTTCGGGACCGGCGGCACGCCGCCGGACACAATGGGCGCCGCGGGCACCAACCAGTTTGTGGAGTTTGTCAATGGCGGGTTTGCCGTCTACGACAAGTCCGGGATCCTGCAAACCAGCATGTCCGATGTGACCTTCTGGCTGAATGCCGGGATCAGTTCCGGAACGATGAGCGCCGGCTTGACCGATCCGCGGATTGTTTACGATGCGGCCAGCGGCCGATGGATTGCCAGCGAGCTCACCGCGGATAACACTGCGAACAAGGTGCTGTTGGGCCGCTCCGACTCATCCGATCCGGCCGGCACCTGGAAAGCCCTCAGCTTTCAGGCCTACACCGGGTTCGGCGATTTTGACACGCTGGGGGTGGACGCGCTGGGCGTTTATGTCGGAGTAAATAATTTTACTTCCAGTACCGGTTCGTCCAGGGGTATCTCCTTCTTTTCGATTCCCAAAGCGGATCTTTTGGCCGCGACACCTTCGCTGTCGCACCTGACGCGGTTTGACAATCTGGGGACCAGCACCAATGGCTTCACTCTGCAAGGCGTCTGCAATCCTGATGCCGGGTCCGGTCGCGGCGTCGTCTGCTCGGTGGATGCCGTGAGTTTAAAATACATCAACCGCCTCACCGTCACCAATCCCGGTTCTGCCAACGCAAAACTTTCCAGCAAGGTGCGGATTTTGTGCACCTACGACACGACCTCGCTCGCTGCCGAGAATGCCGGAGCCCAACCGAGCGGCCAATCGGTTGACGGAGGGGACCATCGTTACTCAGCGGCGGTCAGGCAGGTCGGCGATTATATTTTTCTCGCGAACACGATCATGCGAAACAGCCATGCCGCCGTGCACTGGATGGTGTTCAAGGAGACCAACAACGTGCTGGTCGGCGAAGGCCTCGTCAGCGACACCACCTACGATTATTACTATCCTTCCATCGCGGCCAACCATAAAGGGCAAATCGTGTTGGCGTTTAATCGTTCCGGCAGCACGAGCCCGGCCGGCGACATCAGCATCTACGCCGCCGTGGGCGCCTACACGAACAACACCGTGACCATGGGCTCGCCCTTTCTGTTGAAAGCCCGAAGCGTGAGCGATTTTGCCCTGAGTTTCGATTCGCCAGCTTATCGCTGGGGCGATTACAGCGCCACGATGGTTGACCCGACGGATGAAAACCTGTTTTGGACCATCCAGGAGATTCCCGCCGCTTCGGCCAACTGGGGTACGCAGATCTTTCTTGTTTCCCTGGCTACCAATCGTCCGGCCTTGGCGATTAGCCGGTCCGGCGCGAACGTGACGTTGAAGTGGCCCTTGAGCACCGATCCGGCTTACACCTTGCAGTTCAATTCCAATCTGGTCAGCACCAACTGGACGACAGTGACCAACCTGCCGGCCATCGTCATCAACCAGAAGATGGTCACGCTGCCGGCGGCCGACGGCGCCGTCTTTTTCCGGCTGAAGAAATAATCATTGTTTCCAGCTTCTTGCGAAGGAAACATCGCTTGCAGTAAATACCCTTTCCGCAAACGCGGCGCGGGGCCGCCATTTTTTCCGCTCTTTGAACTTTCTAACGGCGTCGGCGCCCGCTCAGCAGGGCGACCGCGCCCAGGACCGTCAGCGCCACCACGGTGGGCTCCGGCACACTCACCAGTTGGACATTGTCCAAAACCGGTCCGTACGGCGCCGGGCTCAGGCTCGAGAATTCCAGCCGATAGACAACCGAATCCTGCACGTTAATGGTCGGGGTGGTGAATGTGACCCAATTCATATTCGCGCGGGTTCTTCCGATGGCACTGACGGTCCACGTGCCCAGGCTGCTCAGCGACCCGCCCGGTGTTCCAAAACTCACCTGGAGGGTTCGGTCAGTGGGAAAGTCCGGGTAGGGCGAGTCCGGATTGGCTGACAGGCAAAACGAGATTGCCCACGCGCCGGCGTGACTGAAGGTGAAATCCTGGTAGATGACGCCCGGGTCGCTGCCCCAATCTCCGGTCATATCCAGCGACTGCTGGCCGGAAGCCGGCTGCCAATACGTCCCGGCCGTAAGGTCAAGCGCCCCGCTGGCCAGTTGCCAGCCAAATGAAGCCGGCGGCGGGCTGCTGGTGGTGTAATCCACGATTCCCACCGGCAACGAAGGCGGGACGACCGGTAATTCGAAGTCGCCGTTAACCAGGCCGGTGGCTTGAACGATGGGAACGATGGTGGAATAGAGCGCGAGGGTGAGCAGATAGTTTCTGATTTTCATATTTCCTCCGGGCATTGTTTGAGCTGTGGTCGGTATGAGTGTGGCCGTGGTTTAAGACTGGCAAGCGGACCGCGCCCTCTGAAACCGGAGAACCAGGCCGGCGCCCAAAAACGCCAGCGCGGCCAGGCTGGGTTCCGGAACCACGGTGTAAGTGATGCTTCCGGTCAGTCCCAGGTCGGTGCCGTCGTTCCAGGCGAGATGGCCGTTCATCGTGGCGGCGATGCCATCGCCGGTATTGTTAAGGATGGCCTTGAGCGTGTTGTATCCGCCGAGGTTGAAGCCGCTCGTCAGGGTGCCCGACACCTGGCCCCACGGTTGGCTGAAGACCCAGGGCTGGGCCGGGCCGCCGTCGGTCAGCACCATGGCGCCGTTGTTTTGCGCCAGGTCCGGCGTCAATCCGGTCGAATCAAAGATGGTTCCGTTCAGGGTCAGCACCGCGCGGTCGTCGGCAAAGAAGTCGGCGTAGTTCAGTTGGACGTTTGCCGCATTCGCCGGCAGGTAAAACGTGAACGCGGCGGTCCAATAGCCGTCAAAATTGGCCAGGCTGCCGCCCGGCAAAAAGGCGCCGGAATCATTGCAGGTACTCGTGATGCTGATGACATTTCCGACGTACGAGCCATTGGGAGCGTAGAAGTTGACGGGAACCACGTACGGCGCGGCATTCTGCGCGCCACCGGCCGTCACGCTCCAATCGCTGGCGGTGGACGTGTCAAAGGGAATAGTCGCGGCTCTGGCGCAAATGGGTAATGCGGCGGCGATGGCCAGCGGCAACGCCAGTTTCGAAACGACTGTCATATCGGGCTCCTACAGTAGAGACGCCGCCGCCATCCGGAACCATGTTCAAAGGCAGGAATGGCGACTGCGCCCGTTGTTCTGATTAAAACTGATTCTACTCCGCGATCCGCTTTTGTCGAGAAATAATTATGCCAGGCGAGAGGGTCGCCTTGCCTTGAAAATGGGGCGGGTCATTCAGCCATCCGCGGTGTCTCAATGGAGTTTGCGGTCGTTCAAGGAATCGCCCGGGGATTGTTTGCCGGAAAGGGCAGCGCCGGAAATCGGATTTGTCCGCCGGATATTGCTATTAAATTTTTGCAAGTGGGTTATAATAGGAAGATATTAATTTGAACAGGAAATCTATTTCATGAAGACGGCGACCAATGCCGCGGTGCGGTGCGCGTTGATTGGCTTGGCCGCCGGCGTCCTCGCCGTGACGGCTGCAGCCCAGACGCGGACGTTGCGCGTCGTCACTTATAACATCGCGGCGGACACCGACGGCAAGATCATGCCGGCCGCCGGCCTGCTGGCGCCGCCGGGCAACACGAACAATTACCAGGCCGGCGGCGTGCTTACGGGCATCGGCGAGGAAATCGTCGGGCCCGACCCGGCGCAACCGCTGGACATTCTCGCCTTGCAGGAGACCACCAGCAATTCCGTCACCGTCACTCCGATCGTGAACGCGTTGAATGCGTTCTATGGCGTTCCCGGGATGTTTTCCAACAGCGCGTATCAGGCGACGGAGAGCGGCAATTTTTCTGGCAGCGGCAACGGCCCCAACGCGCTGGTTTACAACGCCCGGACCCTGCGGTTGCTGGCGTCCGTGCCGGTGGACCCGCCGGGCGGCACCGGCGCCCTTGGCTCCGCCAGCGGTGAATATCGCGAAGTGATGCGCTATCAATTCGCGCCGGCGGGAGTGGCCACGAACGCTTCCAACATCTTTTACGTTTACGTGAGTCATTACAAGTCCGGGACCGGGACTGCCAATGTGACCTATCGCCAGGAAGAGGCCCAAATCATCCGCAACAACTCCGCCACGCTGCCCACCACCGCGCGAATCCTGTACGTCGGCGATTTCAACACCGGCATCGCCGGGGAAGGGATCTTTCTCAGCCTCACGGCGCCCGGCATCAACCAGGCCATCGACCCGCTGAACCCCACCGGCGATACGAGCCTCACCTATGACTCCAATACGATGCTGGAGACGAAGACGTTTTCGCCCGTGGCCATCCATTACCGGGACGATTATCAGATGATGACCACCAATGTTTACACCGGCCTGCCCGGCGGGCTGGCGTTCGTGCCCGGAACCTATCACGTTTTTGGCAACAACGGCAGCATTTCCTATCTCGGCAGCGTCACCGCGAGCGGCAACACCGCCTTGAACAAGCGGCTGGTCACCACCGGCCCGACTTTCATCGGCGACACACAGCTTTACCTGGACCTTACCAACGCCAGCGATCATTTACCGGTGGTGGTCGATTATACCATTCCGGTGCCGGTGCCGCGCATTACCGGCTTCAGTTTTCTCAACACCAACCTGCAACTGACCGTGGCCAACAGCATCACCGGCGGCGTGTTCACCGTGCTCATGAGCACCAACGCCGCCCTGCCGCTGGCCAACTGGACCGCGCTGGCCACCAACACCGCCACCGATGGGAGCTTCAGCCTGACGGTGACCAATGCCGTCATTCCGACGGCGGCCCGGGAGTTTTATATCCTGATGGAGAAGTGACGGGAGCAGTTCGGGCGTGGATAAACGTTGACGGCCGGGGCGCGACGGGCATTGGGGCTGGCGCTCCGCGACACACGTGTCACTAGTATTCCCTTCGTGTCCTGAGATAGGATTTCCCTTGTGCCGGTCTTGCCGGCAAGAGTTCGGACAGCCGCAACTGGGTGGATCAGTAAACCACCTTGTTCAGCGGGTATTCGATGATGCCTTCGGCGCCGGCGGCTTTGAGCTGCGGGATCAACTCGCGCACCACCTGCTCGTCAATGATCGTCTCCACCGCCACCCAGCCCTTCAGGCTCAGGTTGGCAATGGTCGGGTTGCGCAGCGCGGGCAGGTTCTTCAGCAACGCCGCCAGGTTTTTCTCGGCGATGTTCATCTTCAGGCCC
>Ga0335071_10000419_pt1 | contig 47956 bp, 36 predicted proteins | sample Lox_Sample_15_FD_206724 | JGI IMG/M metagenome (GOLD analysis project Ga0335071, IMG submission 206724) | Soil microbial communities from Loxahatchee National Wildlife Refuge, Florida, United States - Lox_Sample_1.5 | ecosystem: Environmental > Terrestrial > Soil > Wetlands | place: USA... | reverse complement strand
ATTCTTAGGCATCACGCCGAGGGAATACGGCGATGCGCTGCGGTTGGAGCGGTTGAAATCGAGCTTGCGCGACGACCGGGACGTGACCACAGCGCTCTACGAGGCCGGTTTCGGATCGAGCCGGGGCTTGTATGAGCGCGCGCCCGAGCATTTGGGAATGACACCGGCGACTTATCGGCGCGGCGGGCGGGGCATGGAGATTTCGTACACCACCGTACATTCGCCACTGGGGCGGCTGCTGGTTGCGCGCACGGAGCGCGGCATCTGCGCGGTCAGCCTAGGGGATTCGGACGCGGGGCTAGTCGAGGAACTGCGGGCGGAATACTCGGAGGCCACGATTCACCGGGATAACGGGCGGCTGGGGCTTTGGGTTTCCGCGCTGGTGGCGCATTTGTGTGGAAGCCGGCCCGAGCTCGATCTGCCGCTCGATGTGCGGGCAACGGCGTTTCAACGCCGCGTGTGGCAGGAGCTGCGGAAGATTCCTTACGGGGAAACGCGGAGTTACTCGCAGATCGCACAAGCATTGGGCCAGCCGAAAGCGGTGCGTGCCGTGGCGAATGCATGCGCTGCCAATCCCGCGGCCCTGGTGATTCCATGCCACCGTGTGGTGAGGGACGCGGGCGAGAGCGGAGGATACCGCTGGGGAGCGGAGCGAAAACAGGCGCTGCTGGCGAGGGAGAGCTTGGCCAAGGTATGAACTAACGAACTTTGCCGTTTCGGCAGCAATCGCCGGGAGGAATCGGGCTGCCGTGCGGGCAGGTCGTTGGATGTCCCAGAAACGTGCAAATGCGATCGGTGACTTCGGGGCTGAGAATGTGCTCGAACGTACAGGCGTTCGATTCGACGGAGGCGTCGTCGCGGATGGAAAGCACGTCCATGAAAAGGCGCTCGGCCAAGCGGTGACGGCGAATCACGCTGCGGGCGCGCTCCTCGCCGGTATGGGTAAAGCGTGCTTCGGTCCCAGCTAACTGGAGCAGTCCGATGCGGGACATCGTGTGGAAAAGTCTTTGCCGCTGGACCTCTGTGAAGTGCGTGCTTTCGTGGTGGAGAGCGCTTTCCCGCCGCATCCATAGCTCTTCGAGGATCTCATCGAAATCCTCGTTCTCTTCGGCGGTAAAGACGACGGTTTCGACGATGCGGCCATGCTCGAGATTGATGCGGCGGTCGGCGCAGCGGCCCACGCGTTCGTCATGCGTGACGAGCAGGATGGTGCGGCCCTGGGCGTGCAAGCTACTCAAAAGATCCAGGACGATCTGCTCGTTAGCGGCATCCAGGTTGCCGGTCGGCTCGTCGGCGAGGATGATTTTCGGATCGTTCACCAAGGCGCGCGCCAACGCCACACGTTGCTGCTCACCGCCGGAAAGCTGCGAGGGTAAGTGGCCGGCGCGATCGGCAAGTCCCACTTGCTTGAGTGCGCCTCGCGCCTCATTCTCATCGGTCATGCTGTGGAAATATTGCGCGAGCATGACGTTCTCGAGCGCCGTCAAGTGGGGGATGAGGTGGTACTGCTGGAAGACCAGGCCCACGGTTTCGGCGCGAAAGCGAACCAGTTCAGAACGGCTCAGTTTGGCGATGTCCGTGGAGCCGATGTGCACCGATCCGCTGGTTGGCTGGTCGAGGCAGCCGAGGATGTTGAGCAGCGTGGTTTTTCCCGAACCCGATGGACCCATGATGGCGATCCACTCGCCAGCGGCGGCGGAGAGGCTGACATCATCCAGAGCCCTCAGGGGCGCGTTGCCGGCCACCTGGTAATGCTTCGAAACGCGATCGACCTCGAGGAATTCCGGCATTCCGCTATTCTCCTCGTAGGATCACCGCGGGCTCGATGCGCCAAATGCGCGAGGCCGCGAAAAGCGTAGCCAGCACGGCGACGAGCAGCGTCACGGCCATGACCGGCACGAAGACGGCAAGATCGACACCTATGGCGGCCACGGAGCCGGCATCGGAAAAGATGCCGCGGCCGATTCCGTAAGCTACCGCCAGGCCGGCTACATAGCCCGCGATGGTCGACGCAAGCGCCAGCACGAGCGATTCCGACAGCAACAGCGCGGCGATTTTTCGTTCCGCGGCACCGATGGCTTTTAGTATGCCGATCTCTTTGCTGCGCTCGATGACGAGCGCGCTGAAATTGCCCGTTACGCAGAGCGTGGTGATGGCGAAGATCACGAGAGCGAGGGAAAAGACAGCCGCCTTTACCTTTAAGACGACGTTGGCCTCGGTTTCCGCAATGGCGTGCAGGATGCGGACGTCGCTTTCAGGAAAAGCACGAGCGAGCGCGGCGCGGGTTTCGGCCACGCGCTGGCCATCGGCGCGGACTTCGATCACGCTGGCAGCGTCGTGGAACCCGGCTTCGGCGGCGGCGCGGTCGAAGGGAACCATCACACGGTTATCTTCGGCCCCACCGGTGCTAACAATACCTCGGATGACGCAGTTGCCGGATTCGAGCGGCAAGCCCTGGCCGATGCTCACATGGAAGTGCGACACAAGAGCGCTTCCGGCGAGGCACTCACCTGGGCCCGCAGTCCGAGCACCCGTCACCTGCCAGTAACTCGTGAGTGGTGTGGCCCGCTCGAAATCGACGCCTTCCACGACCACGCGCTCGTCACCGATGCGGCCAATGGAGTAAAGAAACTGAGCAGCGGCTGCTCCCAGACGTTCCGCCTCAGCAACCGCCCGCACCGGAACGGTCTGGGCATTCCCTGCCGGCGCGATCACAAGATTCGCGCCATAGCCCCGAAATTCGCGGCGCATCTTGCGATCGATATCGGAATACACGCTGAAGAGCGCGGTGGCGAGCGTGGCGGTGACGGCGAGACCTGAAAACGCCAGCAGCAAGCGGCGGCGGCGAAACTTTACGGCGGCCAGGACGAATCGCCAGAACACTACGCGCCCTCCCGCAGAATCTCAGCGGGCTCGATGGCGAGCGCCCTGCGCAAAGGTTGAGCTGCTCCCGCGAGTGCCACCGCCGTGGCGACGCCAACCACCAGCGGTACGAGCGCCGCGGGAACTTCACCGTGCACGCCAAATACCGTCTGGGTGACGGCGCCAGAGAGCCTGGCGCCGGCGAGCGCGCCGATCAATCCGCCGACCGCACCTTGAATCGCGACCTCAGACCCCAGCAAGGCGACGATCAGGCCGCTGCCCGCGCCGGTAGCCTCCATGATGGCAATCTCGTAGCGACGCTCGAGCACCGTCGTGGCCATGACGCTCCACACGGTGAGGGCCGCCGTCGCGAGGGCCGCGAGCGCAATCAGCAGCATCAGCCCGCGGACACGGCTGAGCACCTGGCCTTCGTTATCGGCCACGCGACGGATGGGACGCGCGACGGCCATTGGCAGGACTTCCTGGATTTGATGTGCGATCGACGTGATGTAGGGCGTGCAATACCAGCGATCGTACTCTTCCCGCTGCATTTTAGCTGGATCTTTGCGAGCAAACGCGTCTTCCGGTTTGGTCAACGCGCCGACTTCGATCGCATCCACCTGACCGGCGCGGCCGGTCAGCCGTTCGAGAACATCGAGGCGGACCAGCACCTGGTCATCCTCCTCGGCGCCCGTCGTCAGGATTCCGGCGACCGTGAAGGTCTCGCCAAAAAGAGAGAGGGTGGAACCGGGGTGCAACTCCAGTCGCCGGGCGAGCGCCACGCCCACAAGGCAATCGTCGGCACGATCATTCGATTCGCGGTCGTCGATCCACTGGCCATCCACTTTCCAGGTTGTGTTCAGCGCGCGCACTCCAGCGGCACTGTGGGAACCATCCGGCGCCTGAAGATCGCGCCGGAACCAGACACCCTCCACAGGAACATCGCGTCCCTCGATGCTGGTTTGCGCGTGCAGAGAGGGCGCAACGCCCGTGATATTCAATTGCCAGAAGATCGCTTTGATTTTCGGTACACCGGCGACCGGGATGAATTCGTCCTTTGCCAGCGGCGCGTAGCGAATGCCTCCGATATCCACGGGCAGCGTGGCCGACTTCGGCGTAACCAGCAGGTTCGCGCCCAAGTTGCGCAACTCGCGATTCACGCGATCGCCTACGTCCAACATGGCGCCGAGCATCGCCGTGGCAACAGCAGAGCCTAAAGCGACCGCTCCAATAGCCATAGCCTTGCGGCGCGGAGCGCGGCGGATGGACTGGCCGACGAACCGGAGGAACAAGTCAACGGCTCCCGGCGCGGAAATGTTTCGAGCCTGCCAGCAGCTTATCCGCGGGAATCACGATTTGATCGCCCTCGACCTTCGACTCGAGCGGAATCGGGTTGCAGCCGCCACCCTGCCCGATCGTCGGGATGTTGATGGCGGAGGCGCAATTCTTGCAAATCACGTTAGGACCTTTTTGGTAGTACCCCTGGCTGCCGCAGATCTCGCAGGCGTCGAAAGCCACGACGATGGATTGATCGGGCCGGCGGATAGCGATCACCCGAACCGTGACGCCATCGGATTTGATGGCGAAGCGGTGCAACATGCCGTCGCTCACGGCGCTGACCGGAATCCGCGAGACTCCATCGGCGACAGTAAGCTCAGCCGCGGCGGAAAGCTCCGTTTCGGACTTTGCGTAAATGAACTCGGCCGTGATCGTCAGTATGAAAAGCCCAGCAGCTGCGCACGCCGCCATCACCCACATGCGCTCACGGCGAGCCGTCCATTTAGCTTTGCGCAATGCCGCGCCTTCCAGGTTCTCCATGGCGGGTACACGGCGCCGCCGCCACTCCATCAGCATCATGGTGGCGGCTAGGGCCAGGATCATGACGAAAAAGAAGGCGTCATTGCGAACGATGGGGCCGACCAGAGCCATTTCCTGCGTGCTGCCCGGCAGCATGCCGCCTTCCGACATCTCATGCAGCCCGGTGATAGCCAGTTGCAAAACCACCACCATCAGGATGACGGTGGTGATGCGGAAGAAACTGGCAAGATTGATGCGGATGGTGCCGCGAACGAAGCTCACGCCAAATAAGACCGCCAAGCCGAGTCCCAGCACCGTTCCGAGGGTCTGCATCAGGCCATCGGTATCGAAGCGGAGCGCCATCTGGATCAGCACCAATTCCACGCCCTCGCGGAAGATCATCAGGAACACGAACAGGAAGATACCCCAGCGGGAGGCACCACTTTCCGTTCGTTGTTGCAACCCAGTTTCAATTTCGCCCTTAACGCCCCGCGCGTGCCGATTCATCCAAACCACCAGGCTAAGGACAAAGACCGCGCTCACCAGCAGCAGCGGACCTTCGTAACGATCGTCGCTGATGTTGGTGCGGTAAAGCACAGCCGCTACCAAGACACTTGCAAACACGGCGCTTCCGCAGGCTTTGTAGACCGAAGATAGCAGGGAATCCCGTCCGGTCTTGCGCAGATAGGCGACGGCTATCGCGATGATCAGCGCGGCTTCCACGCCCTCACGCAGGGCAATGACAAAGCTCGACAGCATAGCAACTCGTTTGCAAGTAGCATTGTAACAGGATCAGGGCTGGGTTGGGATGGAGGCAAGCGGTGAGCCTCCGGCCCGGATTGCGCCTGCGCGCCCACGGAGAGAATACCCAGGCAGGTTTCCCGTTTTGCGCGCCACGCTCCTCCGTAGATCCGGACCGGATGGATCGGAAGGCTCCCGCTATACCGCCATAGTGAAGGTCAATGCGAGACCGTTTCACGCTATCGATCGGCGATGTAGTAGTGGACGGCGGGCGTCACAATCAGGGACAGGGCCATGGAGGCCAAAATGCCGCCGATTACGGCAATTGCGAGCGGTTGCAGCATTTGCGAACCGGCGCCCCAGGCGAGCGCCAGAGGAATCATACCAGCCACGGTCGCGAGCGCGGTCATCATGATCGGTCGCAGGCGTCGCTCTCCCGCGTCAAGCATGCTTTGTTCCGCCGGAATCCCTTCAGCCCGGAATTTCTGATCGGCATCCAGGAGCAAGATACCGTTCTTGGCGACGATGCCGATCACCATGATCAGGCCCATGAACGAAGACAGATTGAACGTGGTGCCGGTGACCAGAAGGGCAAGGAAAACCCCCGACGTCGAAAGCAGAGCGGAGGCGATTACGGCGACGGGCGCGGCGAAGCTGCCGAACTCGAAGAGCAGCACGATGAACACCAGCAGTACCGCCAGGATCAGCACAAACATCAGGTCGTGGAATGAATTCTGCTGTTCCTCGTATTGGCCGCCATACTGGACGCGGACGCTGGGGGGCATATGCAGACCGGTGACAGTTTTCTGGATCTCGGCCATTCCACTGCCGAGGTCCCGGCCTTCCAGGCGCGCCGTGACGGCGACATACCGCAGCAGATTCTCGCGCCAGATCTCCGTTTGCCCTGGCAGCTCAATGACATTGGCGAGCGTGCCCAGGGTCGCGGTTTTGCCCGTGGAACTCACCAGCAGCGCGTTGCGGATGGCCGCCACAGAAGATCGGGTTGAGGGCGGAAACCGCACGCGGATGTTGTAGGCCCTATCGTTCACGACAACCGGAGTTGTCGCCGGCTCTCCCTGCATGATGGCGCTCGCGTCCAGCTCGATTTCCTGCGGAGTAAATCCGGCACGCGCGGCGACGGACGGGTCCACCTGAAACTGCGTCGCCGGTCCGCTGATGGTGTTGTCGATTCCATTCAGGACGTCCACAATACCCTTGATTTTCTTGATCGCGTCGCCGACCTGGGGCGCCCATTGCCGAAGCAGAGCCGGATCCTGAGAGAAGAGCTTGATGGCAATCGGCTCGGGCGTGCTGGTAGTGAGATCGCCGATCATATCCTGCAACAGCTCCGGGAATTCCACTTGAATCATCGGCTCGGGATAGCGCTTCGTAACCTGTTCACGCACGTCCGCAATTACTTCGTCGACGCTCCGCTTGCGATCGCGCTTTAACTTTACGGAAATATCGCCTCGGTGTGCTTCTGTCACTGTCGCCAGGCCGAGCTGCAGTCCGGTGCGGCGGGAAGTGCTGGCCACTTCCGGTGTCGCGCGGAGGATAGCTTCGACACCGGTCACGACGCGATTGGTTTCTTCGAGGGACGAACCGGCGGGGGTGAGGTAGTCGACAATGAAGCCGCCCTCATCCATCGCCGGCAGCAGATCGGAGCCGAGATTGTTGTAGCAGACGTAGGACGCACCAATCAGCAGAACCGTGAAAATCGCGAGCAGCGCGGGATGTTCCAGGGTCACGCGCAGGACCCGCTCGTACGGCCGCATGATCCACGGAGAGATGGCGTCGTGAACCGCGGCATTGGCCCCCGACCGCTGGCGGATGAAGTAATGGCTTAGTGTGGGTGTCCAGGTCAGGGCGAGAACCAGTGAGGTCAGCAGCGCCGCGCCAACCGTGATCGCGAGAGCTCGGAAGAACGTTCCGGTCACTCCGGTAACGGAGATCAACGGAAGGAAAACCACAATGGGCGTGATGGTCGAGCCGACGAGAGGCACGCGGATTTCGCGTATTGCGCGACGGATGGCCTCCGCGCGCGTCTGCCCGGAATCGCGGTGAGTGACGATGTTCTCCACGACGACGATGGCGTCGTCAATCACCAATCCAACCGCTGCCGCTAATCCGCCGAGCGTCATCAAATTGAAGCTTTCGCCGAGCGCACGCAAGGCGATAAAGGTAACGGCGATGGTGGCCGGGATCACCAAACCTGCAACGAGCGAAGTGCCCCAATCGCGCAAAAACAAGACCATGATGAGAGACGCCAGCACCAACCCGAGTAGAATGGCGTCGCGCACGCTGCTGATGGAATCGTTCACCAGCTCGGATTGATCGTAGAACGGCTGCAAGACGACGCCGCGCGGCAACGTCATACGAATGCGATCGATTTCCGCATGAACGGCGTTGGCCACTTGCACGGTGTTGCCATCCGGCTGGCGATTGATATTCAGCAGGATCGCCGGCTTTTCGTTCGCGCTCACGATGGTGTAAACCGGCTTGACCGATGGACTGACGGCGGCGATATCTCCGATGCGGATGGGAGTACCGGCCGGCGCGGTCTTCACGACGATGTTGGAAATCTCGGCGGGGGTCTTGGCTTGCCCGCTCACCAGGCTTAACACGAGTTGATGGTTGCTTTCAAAAAGACCCGGCGAATCGATCATGTTGCTGCGGCTGATCGCATCCAGAATGTTGGGGATTGTGCTCGTCGATTGCACCAACTTTGCGGGATCGGGCCTGACTTCGAATTCCGGCTCCTGGCCCCCTTGCAGAATCACCGTTGATACGCCGGGCATCCGGTTCAAGCGCGGCTTGATTTCGTAAGTAGCCAGTTCCCAAAGGCTGGTTTGTGGAACGGTGTCGGATGTGATGCTGTAGCCAAGGATAGGAAACGCGGCGAAGGTCAAACGGTTGGCTGTGATCTTCGCGGTGGGCGGAAGCGTAGACTGGACGCGCGCCAAAGCGGCGTTAACCAGTTCTAGCGTGCGGTACATATCGACGTTCCAGTTGAAGAAGAGGTCGATCTCCACCGAGCCACGGCTAGTGACGGACCACACGCGATCCAAACCCTGCACCGTGTTCACGGCGTCTTCGATGGGCCGCGTCACCGTGACGAGCATCTGATCGATAGGAGCCACGCCGTTATCCACGCCGACGATGACGCGGGGAAAGTTGGTTTCCGGGAAAACGGCAATGGGAATCGTGAACGCCAAATAAATTCCAATTCCCACCAGTGTGAGAATTACGAAAATGATCGGCTTGCCGTGACGCGCCGTCCAATGTTCGGTTTCGGCTTGCGTGATGGTAGGCGGCTGGGTGGAGAGCTGGCTCATTTCTCCCCTTTCTCCGCACCCTTGTCGTCCGCTTCCCCCGGCTTTTGGATGTTGACCTTGGCTTTGTCCTCAAGGCCCAGGCCTCCCACGGTGATTACCTGCTCTCCCGGCGAAATCCCGCTCAGGATCTGCACCTTGTCCGGTTCACGGATGCCGATCTCGACCTTCTTTTCGTGCGCCAGCGAATCGGAGCCAACCGCCATGACCACGGTTTCGCCCTCCGCGGTCGGCAGCAGCGCGGAAGGTGGCACCACCACGGCGTTCGGCACTTTCGCGGCAACCATCGACACCCGTACGCTGGCACCCGGCTTCAAGCGCTCCTGTGGATTGACGGCTTCCACCCAAACCTGCACCGTGGTTGTGTTGGCGTCCACCGCCGGACTCACCACAATCACTTTTCCCTGCACCTCCTCCGAGCCGTCGCTCGGCATGATGGAGGCCTCATCGCCAACTTTCAAGGGCGACGCCTGATCAAGGGGAACATTCGCGCGCGCCACTACGCGGGACACATCCATCACGGTGAGCAGCGGCGTTCCGGCGCTCGCCATCTCACCTTCCCAGACCGGGCGATCCGTAATTACGCCGGTAATCGGGCTGCGAATTTCGGTGTATCCGAGTTGTGCCTCCGCGCCGCTGTAGTGCGCCTCGCTCGCATCCGCCTGCGCCTTCGCGGCCTTAATCTGTTCCTCTTTGCCAACGCTTTGGAGCGTGCGTAGCTGCTCCTGCGCGGTTTCATATTGCCCGCGCGCTTGCGCATAACCCACCTGGGCTTCATCCACCTGCCTTCGTGCGAGCGCATTTTCTTTATAAAGCTGTTCGCGGCTGTCCAGAAGTTTCTTCGCGGCATCCAGCGCTTCTTTTGCCGCTTGCAGATTGGCCTGCGCGGTTGTGATCTGAACAGGGAGGGTCGCCGCCGACGTGGCCCGGTAGTTGGCCGCGGCCTGCTCATAGAGACCCTTGCTCTCGCGCGCCGCCGCCGAGAGATCACGGTTTTCGAGCACGGCCAGAAGCTGGCCCTCTTTCACATGGTCGCCGCGGTTGACATAAAACTTCCGCACCGGAGCGCTTACTTTGGGAGTTACGCTGGCCTGGTTGAGCGGGTAGAGGACTGCATCGGCGGTGACGATGCGGCGAATGGAATCCTGCCGCGCGGCGGTCACCTGCACGGGGACGATCGGTTCGGCCTCTTTCTCTTCTGCCTTCTTGCCGCAGCTTCCGAGCACCAGCAGGCATACCGGCACAAACCACAGCGACATCTTGCACATGGACTAAAAACTCCCCGTTAACGTTTGCAGATCCGATAGAGCTACGCGATATCGCAGCAGCCCGTCAGCATATGCGTTCCGCGCCTGCGCGAGCGTTGTCTGCGCGTCCACGACTTCCAGAACGGTCACTTCACCGGCCGTGTAACGAAGCAGCGTGAGGCGGAGACTTTCTGACGACAGGTCGACGGAGTGACTCAGGGATGCAACCTGGGAGCTCGCGGTCTGTGCTTCCTGGAAAAACGCGTTCAAGTTGGCCAGGAGCTGGCGCTGCGTCGTGCTTAAATCCAGCTTGGCTTGTTGCAAATGCAACTGCGCCTGGCGAAGTTTACTGCGCGTCGCACCCCAGTTCCAAACCGGAATGGTCAGTTGCGCCTGCACTACCGAGCCCAGCAGCCTTTCGCCGTCGTGGTTTTCAGTCGCGAATTGATTGCCGTCGATGCCGAAAAAATAGTCGAATGACAGCGACGGCAGATAGCCGCTTCGCGCACTCGATACACCCCACTTTTCCTGTTCGACCTCCGCCTGCGCCGCACGGATGTCTGGATTATTTTTCGCCGCAAGCGTCTGCACTTCCGGAAATGCCGGCAGCTTCGATCCGTCTGCAAGATCGTCCACCACGTCGAAATCCTGTTGGAAATCCGGAAACAACAGCACCGCCAGGCCGACCCGGCTCTTTTCCACCGCGAGATCGGCCTCCTGCGCGTCGCGCTGCCGCTGCTCGAGTTGAATCTGCGCCTTCACTACATCAGAATGGGCGGATTCGCCGCCCTGCTCTTGTTTTTGTGTGATATCGAGGAACTGCTGCGCCTCACGCAGGCTTTGTTGCGCGTACCGGAGCTTCCGCTCCGCGGCGACGAGCCCGTAGTAGCTCTGCACCACAGTCACGACCAAGCCGCGCGCGGCGACCTCCGCTCGAGCGCGCGCCATGGCTTCCGCTGCGATAGCGCGTTTATAGTCCGCCCGCTTACCGGGCGCGAAAAGGTCGCCATGAACCTGCGCCTGGCTGTTGTAGATATGCACGCCGTCGTTGGCCACGAAGACTCCGGATGGCGTTCCGTTGCCCTCGGTGTAGATGTACTGGTTGAAATAGTTCAAGCTGGGCAGGAGCGCCGCTTTCGACTGCACGCGATCCTCATGCGCCAGCAACGCGCCGATATTTGCGGATTGGAATTGGGGACTATTCGCGCGAGCGCGTTCCAGAGCATCTTGCAGACTGATGGTCAGACGCGCCGGCCCGGACGCGGGCTGCGCTATTTGCGATGGAGAGGAAGTCTGTGCCATGGCAGTCGCGGCCAGCAACGCCGCTGCAAGAAGTGCACTGGAAACACCGCGCCACACGGGAAACTTCGAGTGTACGGGTGATGAGATGAACATGCGATGAATCCTATCGATGGAGTAGAACGGTGAACGTAGTGCCCAAGCCGGGCTCGCTGGTGAAGTCTACTTCGCCTCGATGCGATTCGGCGATCCATTTCACGATGGAAAGCCCGAGTCCGAATCCACCGTCCTGCCGGGAGCGGGCCTGATCGCCCCGATAGAATCGCTCGAAGATATGGGGCGCAGCTTCCGGGGAAATGCCGATGCCTGTGTCGGCAACCTGGATCAGCAACTGATTCGCGGCCGTCTTCAGCTCGACCACGATTTTGCCACCTGCAGGAGTGTGCCGCACTGCGTTTTCGATCAGGTTCAATGCCAGGCGGCGTAGCAATTCCGGGTCACCACGGAAAGAAACATCGCCGGGGCACACGCATTGTAGTTCAATCCGCTTGGCGCCTGCGGCGGCCTGGAACGCGCGGCAGCAATCACCCAGCATCTCGTTCAAGTAGAATTCCTCGATTCGCAGATTCACACGGCCGGCGTCGGCGCGCGCCAGGTTCAGCAGGTCGTCTATTAATCGGGTAAGGCGCCGCGCCTCATCCTGAATAATCACGAGCGTTTCCTGGTACTCGCCCGCAGTGCGATCGTGGCCAAGCGCGACGTCGGCCTCACCGCGAATCACGGAAAGCGGCGTGCGGAGCTCATGGGAAGCGTCCGCCACAAAGCGTCGCATGGTTTCAAAGGACTGATCGAGGCGGGAGAGCAGTTCGTTGAAGGAATCCGCCAGCACCCTCAACTCCGCAGGAGCGGCGCCGGCATCCAAACGCCGGTTCAGATTCTTGTCGGTGATGGTCTTGGCCTGATCCGCCATCCAGCGCAGCGGCGCCAGGCTGTGGGTTGCCAGAAAGAATCCACCCGCGCCTGCAATCAGCAGTGCCAAGGGCAAGGCAACATAGAGAAGGCCGCGCAGCAGTTCCAGGTCTTCTTTGGTGGCGCGCAGTGATTCGCCCACGAGCATCACGAAGTGGCGGCCATCAATCGAAATAGGGTGTGCGACCAGCCGGGAGGTTTTCATCTTGCCGACCCGCGCGATAGTCGCAAGGATGTCGGATTCGGAGGACGTCCCGCGTCTTGCCAGATCGAGCGCCTCGCGACTCTCTATGGGCGTGCTGGACGCGAGCAACCTGCCGTCCTCGAAGAACGCCACCAGGATGTTGCCGAGATTGAGGTCCGAAATCACTTCGCGTGCCGCGGAGACGGCGTCGCCGTGACTCTCGTCCAACTCATCGCGCAGCAGACCCGCTGCGGTCCGCGCTTGCGACGATAGATTGTCGTCCAGCCTGCGATAAAGGCCGCGTGAAACCAAGCCATAGAGAAAGAGACTGAACGCCACGAATACCACAGTGAACAGAAACAGGTACCACGCTGTGAGCTGAAGCCGGAAGCTGTTAGACATCGGCATTCACCGAATGGGTGGTCAGAATATAGCCTTCTCCGCGGCGCGTATGGATGAGAGGCGGCTGGAATGTCGCGTCGATCTTTGTTCGGAGGCGGCGAATATAGACATCAATCAAGTTGGAAAACGGATCGAAGCTCTCGTCCCAGACATGTTGCGCTATCTGCTCCCGGTTCACGACGCGGTTCTGGTTGAGCACCAGGAATTCGAGCAGTGCGTACTCCTTCGCCGTTAAGCTCACGGCCTTCCCCGCGCGTGTCACTTCGTGGTTGCCCGTGTTCAGTTTTAGATCCGCAACTTGTAATTGTTCAGGACGTACATCCACAGGCCGGCGCGAAAGGGCTCGCAGCCGCGCCAGGAGCTCTTTGAAATCGAAGGGCTTGGTGAGATAGTCGTCGGCGCCGCAATCCAGACCCGTCACGCGATCCTCTACCGCATCGCGCGCCGTGAGCATCAGAATAGGCGTGCGAACCCCCTTCACTCGAAGCTTGCGGCAAACCGAGAAGCCGTCCTCGACCGGCAGCAGCACGTCGAGAATCAGCAAGTCGTACTGATTAACACTGGCGAAATGAAGCGCATCTTCGCCGTTGGGCGCCACATCCACGGCGTACGCTTGTTCCCGCAAGCCTTTGGCGATAAAGCCGGCCACCCGGGGTTCGTCTTCCGCCAGTAAGATCCTCACAGTTCCTCAATTGGCCGGGTTGACCCCAGCCGGCTCCTGATCCTAGTGTGATGCCGAATACATGAAACTACGATGAACGAAAATGCCGTTGCAATTCGCGTCGTGCCGATTTTTCTTCGCCTTGCCGGGGTGCGCATGCTAAAATTTTCGCGTGCTCGATTCTGCGGCCAAACACGAGTATACGCGTCAGGATGTGCGCCGCATGCTCGGTGTTTCCGAGCAGCAATTGCGCAGTTGGGAGCGCCATGGCCTCATCCGCGGCGACGTCGTATTTTCGTTTTCCGACCTCATCGCGCTGAAGACTCTGCAAAAGTTGCGTGAGAATCGTGTGCCGCCGAGGAGAATCGGCCGCGCGCTGACGGCTCTGAAAAAGAAGCTGTCGCATGTGGAGCAGCCTCTCTCCGAGCTGAAGATTTTCTCCGATGGACGTACCATCGCAGTGCAGATTGCCGGCCAGAAGATGGAAGCCCTGACCGGACAAATGTTGTTTAACTTTGATGCCTGCGAGCTGGGGAGCCTCCGCGCCTTCGAACCCAAGCCGCCCGCGGACCACGTGAACGCGGAGCGGCAGGCGGAGAACTACTTTCAAAACGGGCTGGCGCTCGAAGAATCAGGCGCGCCCATCGAAAAAGCCATCGAGGCGTACCGGAAAGCCATCGAGCTGAACCCCGGAGCTGCCGGAGCCTTGGTCAACCTGGGGACGATCTACTATCGCCAGCGCAAGTACGAAGAAGCGGAGAGCCAGTATTTGAAAGCCGTCCAGGTGGATGCGAATTACCCTCTGGCACACTACAACCTGGGCAATCTGTATGACGAGCAGGGGGACCTCACGCGTGCCGAGCAGCATTACACTACAGCCCTTGAGTTGAACCTCAACTATGCGGATGCGCACTTCAATTTGGCGCTGCTTTCCGAACGCCGGGGCGATTTCCTCAAAGCCGTTCGCCACTGGAAGAGTTATCTCAAGCTGGATAACACCGGTACTTGGGCCAATATCGCTCGGCGGCAACTGGAGAAGCTGCGCGAGGCAACCTTGATCCGCCCGAGGCCGAGCGCGTAAGCGCCATCCACGCACTCGCTGAGGGAATCTCGCGCCAAGCGATAAAATGTGAGTTGATCGTAGTTCTCGCCTGATGCGGTATATCCTTGCCAGTCTCCTATTGTTCTCGTTGCTCGGCGCAGGGTGCGGTTCGCGGGGTGATCACGCACCCGCGATTGGCCAGGCTTATGCCGGTCCATCCAAGCTTCCCCTCCGGCAGGAGATCAATCTACGGTCCGCTGTGGTTGCGACCGCCGTACATGGGGATCGTCTCGACATTATCCAGATACACCGCCGTTTCGTCAGAGTACGTACGGCGAAAGGGCAGGAGGGCTGGACCGAGGAGCACCTACTGCTCACGACCGACGAGGTGGCGCGCCTGAAACGCTTCAACCAGCAGGCGCGCTCGCTGCCTTCACAGGGTACGGCCACAACTTACGACGCGCTCAACATCCATACCGAGCCTTCGCGCTACTCGCCGAGCTTCGTGCAGGTGAAGCAGGGCGATAAGTTCGACGTCATCGGCCACGAACTGGCGCCGCGCAAAGCGCCGCCCCGCAAGCCGCTTGTAACGCCTGCTCCGAAGCCGGAAACCATGAAGAAACCGGCGAAACAGCCCAAGATCCCGCCACCACCAACGCCCCCGCCGCCCGCACCGCCGCCCGACTGGCTGTCGCTGTCGAAAACCGATCTCCCTCCCGACGAAGAGAAGGAACCCGAGCCCGAGCCTGTCGACGACTGGTCTCTGGTCCGTACCGCCGCGGGCGAAAGCGGCTGGGTGTTTACTCGGCGCCTCTTCATGGCAATCCCCGATGAGGTCGCCCAATATGCCGAAGGGCGCCGCATCACGTCATATTTTCCGTTGGGAGAGGTACGCGATGGAGATCAAGTTAAGAAAATCTGGCTGTGGACGACCATCGAGCAGTCTCTTTTGCCCTATGACTTCGATAGCTACCGGGTTTTTGTCTGGAGCCTGCGCCACCACCGCTACGAGACCGCCTACATCCAGCGGCGCGTCAAAGGCTACTTCCCGACCTTGATCGAGTCGCCCGGTTTTTCCGTGTGCCTGGAGACGGCCGACGGCACGCGCTCCCGCCGCATTTACTCACTGGTCGGTACCGCCATTCGTCCCGCCGGTGAAAAGCCGTGCGAAGCACCGGCCATCGAGAAGCCCGCCGAAACGCGAGGGACTCTTCTGGCGCAATCGCACACCGAGGATGCCTCGGCGCCACCTCCCGCCACGTCTTTCTACGACCGGATGAAGAACCGCGTCAGCGCGCTCCGCAAGCGGTGGTTCAATCGCTGACCCGGCGGAAGAAGTGTAACATGCAGCGCCTGGCTGTCTCAGGTCATATCTGTTCCGTTACAATCGTCTAAGAAGCAGTTTGGAGGTTGCAGTCAGGGGCTGGGATACCTTTTCGTCTTTGACAGCAGCGGGCAGCGCCTACCCGCACCACCCAATGCAAACCGTTCTAGTCATTGATGACGACGAAAGCCTCCGGGACACTATCGGTGTCCTGCTGGAGCAAGAGGGCTTTCGGCCTGTCCTGATTGCGGATGGCCGTGAAGGATTTGAAAAGGCTCTACTCTTAAAACCGGATCTGGTTCTGGTGGATCTGCGGCTTCCCGGCATGAGCGGCGTCGATATCTGCAAACAACTGCGCGCCGCGCACATGCAAACTCCCATCATCGTTCTCAGCGCGGTGGGCGATGAGGTCGACAAGGTGATTCTGCTCGAGATCGGCGCCGATGATTACGTGGTGAAACCGTTCGGCACGCGCGAGCTTCTGGCGCGGATTCGCGCCTTATTGCGCCGCACGTCACCGGATGCCCACAAGGTCTTTCATTTCGCGGATGCGGAGATTGATCTCGATCGCCGCGCAGTGGTGAGACATGGCGAGGAACTGAAGCTCACACCCGCCGAGTACAATCTGCTCACCTACTTCTTGCAGAATCCTGATCGACCGCTGACTCGCGACATGATTCTGAATTCCGTTTGGGGATATCAATCATTTCCCAATACCCGTACCGTGGACGCGCACGTTGTAAAACTACGCCAGAAGCTCGAGCCGGATCCCAACGTGCCGCGCCATTTCCTCACGGTGCACGGCGTGGGCTATCGGTTTGTGCCATGACGAGCCGTAGCTCGCTGATTACAATTGATTTAGTGAGATTTGCCGGTCAAAGAGCAGCTAACTTTAACATTTTGTTAACAACGCGGGGCCGTCAAAGAGTCCTCCATCGGGCAAAATGGAGTGGTCGTGGCAAACGCCGACCGCCCTCTCCGCACCGTTCTGATTGTCGAGGACGCCGAGTCCTGCGCTACGACGCTCGAGTTTGCTCTCCTGGGGATTCCCCATATTCACGTGCGCGTCGCACCTACCGCGCGGCAGGCGCTCGAACTACTGGCGTCGGCCGGAGGCGGGATTTCCGCCCTCGTCACCGACCTCAACCTGCCCGCCATGGATGGCTTCGAGCTGATCGAGCGAGTTCGCTCGGACAGCCGGACCGCGCGTTTGCCGATCGTCGTCATCAGCGGCGACAGCGATCCGCGCACACCCGACCGGATTCAACGGTTGGGAGCGGATGCGTATTTTGGTAAGCCTTATTCTCCCGCCCAGGTGCGGCAGAAAGTGGAGCAGCTACTCGATGCAAATTCATCTTCGCCTTCTCCATAGGTGGCCTGGGGCCGCTTTGGTTTTCTTCTGCTTTTTGGGCAATGCCGTGTGTGCCCAAACTTCGCCCGAAGACTCCGCCACGCTGCACCAGATCCTCGCACGTCTCGCGCGCCTGGAGCAGCAGAACCGCGACCTCGCGGCGGAAGTCGGCGCCTTGCGAAAGGAGCTGGCACAGGCCCACGGCGCTACGGGCGGCGCTCCAGCCGGCCCGGAAACGGCAAAAACCGAACCTGCCGCCAGTCTTCCCGAGCGCATGGATGTTGAGGAGCGGCGCGTCGAGGAAATGGCGCAGACCAAAGTCGAATCCTCGCAGCACTTCCCCATCCGCATCACGGGAATGGCGTTGTTCAATTCCTACATCAATTCGAACTCGAGTGCTCCAGACTTGCCTGTGCTGGTGCAGCCAGGTTCTCTGACCGGCGGCGCCACATTGCGGCAGACCGTCATCGGCCTCGATTATCAAGGTCCTGAGATTTTCGGCAATGGCAAGATCCACGGCTTCCTCAGTATGGACTTCTTCGGCGCAACCTCCGACCAGTACGGTGGATCTCTGCGCATCCGCACGGGCGGGATTGAGTTCAATTGGGCAGACACAAGCGTCATGGTGGGCCAGGATAAGCCGTTGATCTCACCGCGCGAGCCGAACTCGCTGGCGGAGGTCTGGGTCGCGCCGCTGGCAGACTCGGGGAACCTGTGGGTCTGGCAGCCGCAGCTCCGCGTGGAGCAGCGTTTTCATCTAAACGACAGCACTACATTGCGCGCCCAAGGCAGCTTGTTCGAGACGCGTGAGAGCTATAACGGGATTGGTCCGGTGTATGGGCCGATCCAGGCGTCCCGGCCCTCGCTCCAAGGGCGAATTGCATTGGCCCATAATTTCGACGAAGCGCACCGCATCGAGTTCGGCGCCGGTTTCGGCGGCAGTACGACACACGTGGCGGACGCCACGGTGCCATCCCGCGTGTTTACGCTGGATTGGTTTGCGAACCCGTGGCGTAAACTGGAGTTTTCCGGTGAGTTCTTCCGCGGTGAGGACGTCAGCAATCTCGGCGCGGCCGGAATCGGCTACACCATCGTGAGCCCCTATAATGTCATTCCCGTTCATGCCGACGGCGGTTGGGCGCAACTCAGCTTTCTCGCGACGCCGCGCCTCACCTTCAATCTGTTTGGCGGCGAGCAGCAAAATCGAGGCACGGATCTCGGTTGGGGCGACGTGGCAAAAAATCAGACTTACGGCGGCAACCTGATGTACCGCATCGCGCCCAACGTGATCATCAGTCTCGAGAGCGAACAACAGCGCACCAATTACCAGGGCACAGGCCGGCCTTTGAACAATCATTATGACCTGGGTGTGGCGTACCTGTTTTAGCGCGCTGGCCTTCGCCGCGCTCGCCCTGCCTGCCACGCCGACCACATTGCGCGGATCGGTGGAACTAGTCGAATCGCGCGACCCCATGGTCCGGAAGCACAAAGACTATTCCGGTGTGGTTGTCTGGCTGGAGCCGCTGGCACGTGCGGTCTTGCCCGCGCCGCCGTCGCAGCCCGCGGTAATGCTCCAGAAGAACAAGATGTTCCTTCCGCATGTGCTGGCTATCGAGGTCGGCAGCAGCGTCCGGTTTCCGAATCTGGACCCCATCTTCCACAATGCTTTCTCGAACTTTAACGGGCAGATTTTCGATGTCGGATTGTACAAGCCCGGTTCAAGCCGCACCGTGCCGTTCCACAGCGAGGGAATTGTACGCGTGTTCTGCAATATCCACCCGCAGATGAGCGCGGTGATTGCCGTCCTGCCCACCCCTTACTTCGCGGTGTCCGATAAAAACGGCATCTTCGAGATCGCCAACGTTCCGCAGGGAGACTACGCTATTCACGTTTTCCATGAGCGCGCCTCGCCGGAAACCCTGGACAAGCTGGTCCGTAAGATCACAGTGGAAACAGCGCGGCTGGAACTGCCGCCGTTGGCAATTTCCGAGAGCGGCTACCTCCCGGCACCACATCTGAACAAGTACGGCAAGGAGTATCCACCGGCCACTGGCGAGCAGCCCGGCTACCAGGGGGCCATCAAGTGAGCGGTCTTCATTTCTCCCGCCTCTCGCTGCTTTGGAAGATCCTGCTCTCAACTTCCGTGGCCATTACGGTTTTGTTTTCGGTGACCGGCTGGTTCGTAGAGAACGCCGCGCTGGATACAACCACCCGTAGCCTGGATCAGGAGGTACAAGCGAGTTTTCAAGCGTACCGCTCGCTGTGGCAGTCGCGCGCCGACCGGCTGGCCTCTGTGAGTCTTCTGTTGAGCCAGATGTCGGACGTTCGCCGCGTTTTCGGCACGGGCGACCCGGCGACCATCCGCGATACGGCCAGCGAGTTGTGGTCGACTGCCGCGGAAACGGCGCTGCTTCTGGTCACGGATCCGAAAGGCCGGGTCATCGCGTCGGTAGGCAGTGCGCCGGATCCCGCTGCGTGGCGTGAACTCGATGTCGTACCCGAAGCCGCGCAGCGCTTCACTCAGCGGACCTCAGGCTCTTTTCTCAAAGATCCGCAGGCGAACGGTTTCATGCTCAAGGAAGGAAATCTCTATCAAGTGGCCGTCACACCGGTTTACGTGCAATCCGGCAGCGGGATGGCGCTGCTCGATGTGCTGGTAGCCGGTTATCAGGTCGACCATCTCGTGGCGCAAAGTTTGAAGGAATCGACTGGCGGCAGCGAATTCCTTTTCCTTGCCGGAGGGCGGGTGATCGCGTCCACGCTCAATCCTCGCGCTACCCATGAGCTGGCGCGTGTGGTCGCGGCGCGAGGACCGGGCCAAAAGCTGAGCCGCGTGAGCGACGGCGTCACCGAGTTTGCTCCGCTCGAAGCGCCGCTTACCGACATCCAGGGCCGCACGATCGGCGAGTTGTGGATCTTCCGGTCGTTTGAGAACGCGCGTGAGCAACTCGCTGTATTGCGGCGTAACATCGTGCTGCTTGGCCTGTTTGCGGTGCTCGCCGGTCTCGGACTCACCTATCTGCTTGCGCGGGGAATCGTGCAGCCGGTGGAGAAGCTCGACCGCGCGGCCACCGAGGTCGCACGCCAGAACTATGCTTACCGTGTACCGGTCGACAGCCAGGATGAATTGGGGCGCCTCGCGGAAACCTTCAACGACATGTGCGCTTCCATTCAGAATGCGCGCCAGGAGCTCATTCGACAGGAGCGAATTTCCACTATCGGCCGTCTATCGAGTTCGATTGTCCACGATCTGCGCAATCCTCTTGCTGCCATTTATGGAGGCGCGGAGATCATGGTGGATTCCGACATTGCGCCGCCGCAACTGAAGCGGCTCGCGGGGAACATTTACCGTGCCTCTCGCCGCATCCAGGAGCTGCTTCAGGATCTGGTCAACGTAGGCCGCGGCAAAACCGAAGGCGCCGAGATGTGCCGTTTGAGCGAAGTTGCGGCGGCGGCCCGGGACTCGCTCGCTCCCGCGGCAGAGGCCCAGGGCGTACGCGTGACAATCGATGTTCCGAACTCCATCGAACTTCCGCTCGAGCGGGCGCGCGTGGAACGCGTGTTCGTCAACCTGATCGACAATGCGGTCGAGGCAATGCCGGAGGGCGGCGCAGTCCGCATCAATGCTTCCATTTCGTCGGATGGCGTGGTTGTTGAGGTCGCGGACACCGGCCCCGGCATTTCGCCCGAGATCCGCGATCACCTCTTCCAACCGTTCGTCAGCTCCGGTAAGAAAAACGGCCTAGGTCTGGGGCTGGCGCTCTCGCGCCAGACGATTCTCGACCATGGCGGCGACATGTGGGTGGAGTCAGAACCCGGCCGTGGTGCGCAATTTTTTTTCCGGCTTCCAGTCAGCCGGCCGGTTTTACATCCCGAGCTGGCAGTCATCTCGCAGGTTTGAGCCGGCTGGCGCGCCGTTCATTTCCGCGCGTTCGCGGTTTGTTGCGCCTTCAATTCCTCTTGGAACTCCTGCTCGGACTGATCCACCCACGCGCGCAATTCGGAAGAATCGACAAACGGATTGGGGCCGCCCTTGGCCATTTCCGCGCGTTTCTCCATCAGGTGAAAAAAGGAGCCGTGCGGAGCGAGAAAAACATCGCATGGCAACTGGCGCAGCGTCACGAAGCTCTGCTCGTAGTCGGTGACGATTTCCGGATAGCGCGGATTATTTACGAGCGGATAGCCTGGCGCGCTGGTACTGCAATAAAACACTACGTGGTAGGTCTTGCCCAACTCCTGAACCGGCATAGTCCATGTCGTGCACCCTTTCGTGTGGCCAGGAGTGAGAACCGCAGTCAAAGTTACCCCGCCCAGTTGCACCGTGTCGCCGTTGCCGATCCGCCGGTCGACTTTCACCCGCGGGAACAGAGAATCCGGAATGGAATAATTCCTCTGCCGCCCCGATTCCAGGACTTCGGCGTCCGCCGCGCTTGCCACCATCTGCGCTCCCGAGGCCCGCTTGAGCGCTGCCAATCCGCCGCAATGGTCGTAGTGCGCGTGGCTGTTCAGCAGATATTTCACATCCTGAACGCGGAAGTTGAGCGCGGCGATATTCCTCTCGATGTGTAGAGCGCTCTCGGCAAAGCCTCCATCCAGCAGCACATGGCCCTTGGGCGTTGCAATCAGATAGGAAGCCACACCCGTGACGCCCACGTAGTAAACGTTCCCGATGATTCGGAAGGGCTCGACGGGCTGGTTCCATTCGGCACGCTCGGCGCTGTCGCGCTGCCCGAACATCGCAGCCGCGAAACTCAGAATAATCGGGAGGGAAAGAACTCGGCTCGTCACAGACACGCCGGACAGAGTAGCACAACCGTGTCAGACATAAACACGTTGCACCCGGTCGCCGATCCCGCACAGGATGGCGTAAGAGATCGTTCCTGCCATGCGCGCTATTTGCTGCGCGTCGAGCGCCACGCTGCCCTCGCGTCCCAGCAGCGTCACTTCGTCGCCCGGTGCCAGGGAATCGGCTTGGCTCACGTCGATTGTCGTCAGATCCATCGACACCGTGCCCAGGATCGAGACCAGCTGGCCGGCTGCGATTACTTTTCCCCGACCCGACAGCCGGTGCGGCACCCCGTCGGCGTAGCCTGCCGCCAAAACCGCGATCCGCATCGGTTCGGGCGCACGATAGGACCCGCCGTAACCTACACGCGCGCCTTCCGGAATGTCTTTGACGACCAGGATCTTCGCCTTCCACGTGAGTACAGGTTTGACATTCAGGGCCGGCTTGGGCGCGTCGCCGCGCGCGGGCGACACGTACCCGTATAGCGCATGGCCCGGACGCACCATGGTGAGCCATGCTGGGTTGCGCGAGTAGGCCAGGGCGTTGGTGCTCGACATGTGAATATTCGCGGGCGAAAAACCCGCGCCGCGCAACTCCTCGATAATGCCCGCAAAGTAGGCGATCTGTTCTTCGGTCTGCTCGGAAGTGTAGTCCGCAGGCGACGCGAAATGTGTCATGATCCCGTCCAGCTTGGCGTGTTTGGTTTCGCGCAGGGCTGCAATGATCTCCGCTGCGCCGGCGCGTGTACCCAGCCGGTACATTCCGCTGTCGATCTTCAGATGAAAATCGGCAGTCTTGCCCGATTCGCGCGCCAAGCTCTCCAGCCTCTTCAGCCCTTCGAGCGAATGAACAGCCGGCGTCAGACGGGCATCCGCCAGCGCCGGCCACTCGTACGGCAGAAAACCCGACATCACCAGAATGGGCTTTTCGATTCCGGCGCGGCGCAGCGTTACACCTTCGTTCACTGAGCTCACCGCCAGCCACTCTACTCCCTCGGCAATGAGCATCCGAGCGATCTCTACCGCGCCGTGGCCATACGCGTTGGCCTTGACTACCGCCATCACCGCGACCCCGGGGCCGGCGGCCGCACGCACACTCCGGTAATTGCGCACCAGTTGGTCGCGCGAGATCAGAACATAGGAACGGAAAGGGAGCTCAGGCACTCTTCAATTATCAGCGCGTACGCGCGTCTTTGTCGTCACCGTACGACGGGGAGCGATGCGCCGGAACAGATGCTCGTATTGGGTCGTCACCGCATCCCAGGAATAACGCTCCCGCACACGATCCGCCGCGCGCTGCCGCAACGTGCTGCGCTCCGTTTCACTCATTGCCAGCACGCGCTCGATCATCTCCGCCAGGTTCTGTTCCCCGAACGCAATCCCGGCGCCGCCCGCCACTTCGGCGTTTTCGTCTGTGTCGCGGTAGAGCACGAGCGCCCCGCGGCCCATGGCTTCAATGAGCGCCGGATGCGTGCCGCCCACGGTGGTGGCGTGGATATAGGCGAAGCAGTGCGAGCCTAACTCCTGATAGCCGCGGCCATAGATCGCGCCCGGCATTACGATGCGCGCGTCGCTTGTGGCACGTACCCGGCGAATATAATCAGCCGAGTATGGCGCATCCCCGATTAACGCCAGCTTCATCTCTGCGCGCACGGTCTCAAACGCCTCGCGCACTTCGAGCGCGTGGTTCTCAGGTTCCATGCGGCTCACGTAAAGAAAGTAACGCCCAGGCTCTAGCGCGAGAGCCCGTAGCACCTCGGTGGTTTCCAGCTTGCCCACTTCCGCGCCGTACGGAATGAAATCCGTGGCCTTGCCGTAGCGCTCGCGATAATACGCGGCGATGGCCTCAGCGTCAGTCACCACCGCCGTGGGAAGAATCGTCGCCAGGCGCTCCGAAATGAGATACCAAGCCTTGGCCAGGCGGTTCCACTTCTTACGCTTGCGCTCAATGCCATCCACATTCAACGCTACGGGCATGCCGGCAGCCCGGGCAAGCGGCGTGAAAATAGCGTTCGCGGCGTTACAGTAGAGGACAACGTCCGTCCGGTGAAACAACAGGTGCAGGGTGGAGAGAAAGGTGTGCGCCAACGTATCGAAGTACTTGTGCCGGATCGTTGGCAGATACCGCAGCTCTACGCCGCGCCAGGGAGATTCCGCCGGGCGCTCCCGGCAGTAGACCGAAACCGCGTTCCCTACCAGCGCCAATCGTGTGGAGAGCTCTTCCGCGAAGGTTTCGAAACCACCGTAATGGGCGGGGATGCCTCGCGTGCCCAGAATGGCGATCCGCATCGCATTCCATTACAGCACAGGCGGCGAAATTAGCTGCGAAAAGCCTGCGAGCGGGATAGCACGGCGACGCCCTCGCGCGGTGCGGGTTTGCTTACCGGTGCATATTTAAACCAGCTCGCCATATATTCGTTGTCGACACGCTGGCGGCGCTGAATCTCGCGGCGCTTGGCCATAATGCGTCTCCAGTTCCGCGCCAGGTACCAGAATGCCTTGAGGGAGCTGTGCTCCCACATCAGACAGCACGCGACCACCATGGCGTCGCGCAGAGAAATGGAGAACCAGTTACGCCAGTATAAGTCACCCGAGATATTTTTAATGCGCAGCATGAACCGGTTCTTCACCGAGTGCATGTTGATTTCCGGCGGAAGCGCTCGCCGCCGTCCCGGCCGCACATTGCGCACGTGGTAGCCGCGAGCGTAAGGCACATAGAGGCACCGCCAGCCAAGCAATTGCGCGCGCCATGCGACATCCGCGTCCTCGCGATAGACGAAGAAATCGGAATCGAAAAACTCACCACCGATCTGAATGTCCTCGACCATCTCGCGCCGGTAGAGTGCCGCCGCGGCGGTCGCGCCGAATACGTATTCGTAGTTCAGATAGTGTCCGTTGTCCACTTCCTGGCTGCCGCGATCGAGGTGGCGCAACATTGGGTTGAAATAGATGCCGGTCGAATCCACAATGGGCTTCGCCGGAATGTCAAAAGCCGCCGTCATGGTCAGCAGCTTGCCGCAAACGGTGCCCACTTTGGGGTGCATGCGCCCCGCGTCCACCAGCACCTGCAAAAAATCCGGCAGCAGCAGCACATCGGGATTCAGCGTAAGCACCCATTCCCCGCTCGATATCCCGATCGCTTGATTCTGGGCGGCGGCAAAACCGATGTTCTCCTCGTTGTAAACGATTTGACACCGGTCTTCGAATTGTTCCAGGATGTCCGCCGTGCCATCGACCGAGCAGTTGTCGATCACGATAATTTCCTTGAACGGATATCGCTGCTCGAGAACCGATTCGAGGCACCGCTTGATGAATCTGCCGCTATTGTAGGTTACTAGTGTGACCGAAACCAAGTCGCTATAGGACATGAACTCGAACCTGAAAACGTTTTCCGCATGAGCTCGGGACACCTCAACTTCAAGCCGGCAAACCGAAAAGCTGACGGCCGGCAAGTCTTACCACGTTGCCGTAAACTACAAAGGGCTTCAGACTTTTGTGACGCGCAAAGCCCAGCACGCTTCTCAGCACGGAGCCGAATATTACGGCCAGGCAGACTAACTTATGTCTACCCGGAGAGAAATGCTTGGCCGAGTATTTAAACAGATTACCATACCAGTAATATTGCCGGAACTCTAGTGAAATCTTCCGGATGGAATGCCCGCCTGTGTGTTTCGCTACGCTCTCCGGCACGAAGCGAACGTGGTATCCATGGTCTCTGGCCCGTTCCAGAAAATCCACGTCCTCAAACCAAAGCGGATAAAAATTCTCGTCAAACCCACCCACCATCTCCCACGCCTCTCGACGAAACATCAGAAACGCCCCCGCCGGTTGCTCAACTTCTGCCGCCAAACGCCAGTCCAGGTCAAAGCAACGGTAATGCCAATTCACCGGATTGTGCGGCCAGACTCGATTCAACCCCAAAGCTTCGAAGCAAAGCGCCGCCGCAGTCGGAAACCGCCGCACCATGAAACCGGTTTGCGGTGCTCCACACTCGTCAACCAACAGGCCGCCGGCGGCTGCCGTGTCCGCATCCAGACAGGCCCGACGCATCGCGTCGAGACTGGTCAAAATCATTACATCCGGGTTCAGTAGAAGCAGCAGCGGCGCCGACAGGGCGCGTACTCCTTGGTTGACGGCAGCCGCAAAACCGAGGTTACTCGGATTTGCGATCAATCTGACGCCGCGTCGCTCCACCTCCCACCGCGTCTGGTCTTCTGACGCGTTGTCGATCACGATCACCTCCGCCCCTGTCCCCACTGCGGCTTCCAGACACCTGCCGATTTCCGCCTCGGAGTTGTAGGCGACGATGATGATCCCCACGTCTTCCATGTGTGTCAATCCGCTCCACCCGCGGTGAGCGCAAAGTACACACGCCAGTACCAATCGAACCCGGTCCCTCGCTGAATGTCGCGGATCTCTTTCTCCGACGTTCGTAAAATTTGTAACAACTGAAGCGGTTCAATATGTTTTACGGGTGCGTCTCGCCGCTGTGCAGCGAAACCCAACACCCCTTCCAGCTTGCCGCGGAGAAATGCTACAAATCTCCCGTGACGCATCGCAACCACGCCCCAGAGCGTTTGACCGAGGAAGATCGGCCATGCCAGCCGGAAAAGAAGGCGCAGCGGGTAATACTTCGCCACCAAAAATACCTGGTTGCGCGCAATTCTTCGCACTGTATCCGCATGCCACTTCCCGAGCGCGGCGCTGCCCACGTGATACGCCACCGCGTCCGGCACGTATTGACCGTGGAAACCGAGGCAGGCGCAACGCAGACCGAACTCAACGTCCTCCAGGTACGATTCAAAGCTCTCGTCGAGCATACCCGCGCGATGGAACAGCTCGGAGCGAAACAGGCTGGCCGTTCCCGGAGCAAATGAAATCGTCAACCGCTGGGAGAACGCAGCACCGTCGAATCGGCCATGCCCCACTCTCCAGGCACAGGCGCCGCGGCTCAGTGTGTCATATGTCCCATCGATCAATTCGTGATGTGCCGCACTGAGAATCTTGCCGGCCGCAAACCACGCGCCGGCAGACGTAGCGGCAGCCATCAATCGCTCAAGCCAGGTGGGAGCGAGCTCCACGTCGCTGTTTACCAGCGCCAGCCAGGCGCTCTTGCACTCCCGAATGCCCCGGTTCACCGCCCGGCTGAACCCGGCATTGTGCCCCATGCGCACTACCTTCGCTCCCAGCGCCTCGGCCGCTTCGGGGGCTCCGTCCTCCGAGCCGTTGTCCACCACCAGGACTTCCGCGATCGGATACGTCTGCGCGCCGAGCGAACCCAGCAGCCGCTCCACCATCGCCCGCCCGTTCCAAACAGGCACGATCACCGAGACGTTATCCGGCATATCGTTGAGATTGCGTTGCTATGATAGTGGATGCTATGCGATGGACCGCACTATTCTTGCTTCCCATGCTGGCAGGCGCCGTCGAAATCGGCGGCTCCGACGTGCGCACCATATACATCATGCCGATGCGCCATGGGCTCGACCAGTACATCGCCAACCAGCTCACCCGCGAGCATGTGATCGAAGTGACGGCTGATCCGGCGCGCGCCGACGCGATCTTTACCGATGGGCTGGGCGAGGCTTTCGAACAGAGGTTGGAGACTCTGCACCCCACTCCCAAGCCCGAAGAGGCGAAGCCAGCCGAGCCCGCGAAGGTCGACGCGGATAAGGACCACGCGGACTCCAAGGACAAAGCCTCGAGTCCCAAAACGTTCCGCGAACCCGATCCTCCGCACACGTCAACGTTCGGCCGCGGCAAGGGGACGATATTCATGGTCGATTCGCATTCGCGCATCATCTTGTGGTCCGTCTATGAGAAACCTGTGCCTTCGAATCCGCATAGTCTGGACGGCGTCGCCAAGCGAGTGGTGAGCCAGCTCAAGCAGGACCTGGCGGGCAAGTAGTCCTCCGTTTTTCGCGCAACGCCGCACGGTAACTCTCTTCCAGCCTGCCGGTCAACACAGGCATGTCCCAGTTCGCTTCCACTTCCGCCCTCGCCCGTTCCGTCATATCGCGTGTTTGCCCGGGATCATTCAGAATTTCTATCACCTTGGCGGCGAATTCTTCCGGGCGGTCCGCCAGCGCGCAGAACTCCCCATCTTCGCGCGCCAGGCCTTCGGCGCCAATCCGGGTCGATACCACGGGAATTCCGCTCGCGAAAGCTTCCAGCAGCTTTACCCGCACACCGGACCCGCTCAATATCGGACAAACGAAAACCGCCCGGCGCGCGAGCTCGCTCCGAATGTCTTCGACAAACCCGACGAGCTCCACCGAGTTTCCCGCCCTCTCGAACAACTCCCGCGGCGGCGGGTCGGAACCTACAACCACCAGCCGTGCGTCCGGACTGCGTTCCAGAATCCGCGGCAGCACGTGCCGCAGGAACCATTCGATGGCGGTAACATTCGGTACGTGGCGGAAGCTGCCGAGGAACAGCATTGTTCCCGGCTCCCGTCCCACTGGCCGAAAAGGGAACCGCTCCACGTCGATCCCGGCGCGCAGACCGTCCTGAATTCGATCCGCCATCCCCGGCAGATACGACGCCAGATATTCCCGGTTCTCTCGCGTGCATACTTGCACACTGTCGAACTCGGGCAGTCGGGCCAGTTCGAAGTGCAGCGCCCGCAGATACTCGAACGCCGCTTTCGACCGCGGCGAGCCGTTCGCATGCGCCAGCCCGCGTGCGATCGATTGAAAATAGATGTCGTGCTCGAACACCACACTCGCCAACCGGTCGAACCGGCCGCCATACTGCATGAGCGGCGTGTATTCGAGCTGCACCACGTCGATTTTCCGCAAATAGATCTGCCTGTGGATCAGCCACTCCAGATCTGCATCCGCGAATTCGCGCACTGCGTGCGGCGCAACATCGGCGCTCGTATCCGGCAACCGCGCAGGCCGTACCGGCAGCTCCACGGAGGCACAAAACGCGCGCAACTCATCGTGCGCTTCCCGCTGCTCGGCCGATTCCAGGAACGCGATCACGTGCACTTCGGCGAGCTTGCCCAGCTCCCGCAGCGTGCCGTACATGAAAACGCCGCCTCCGTGAATCGGCGGGCAGATTGGATATGGCGATACGAAAAGCACGCGAAGCTTTTCCGCATCCGGTTCCACCACCGCGAAGCGATCGCGAAAATAGCCGCCCAGCGGCCGCCGAAACGCCTCCGTGTCGCTCACCACCGCGAGACTCCTGGCGCGCCATCGCGAACGCATCGCGCCCGGCAGTTGCAAAAACGCACGGGCCAGCCCGCTCATGCTCGAACGCCGCGGCGAATCGCCGAACACCACGCTCACCAGGGCCCCCGCATGCGTGAAAAAGAAATGCGCGGCTAGCCGCCGCCAGTCGTGAATGTTCTTCCACGTGAACAAAATGAAATTCTTGCTGAGGACGGCTTGAATTTGCCCTTCCGTGAACCGTTTGCCGATCGTTCCTCGGTGCTCGTGATACACCACGCTCCGCGGCTGGTACAGCACTTTCCACCCGCGCTTCCACGCCTGATATCCGAGGTCCGTGTCCTCCAGGTAAAACGGTTTCAGAACCCGATCGAACCCGCCGAGCTCCAGAAATTTCCGCCGGTCGAAAGCGCATGAGCCGCCACCGCCATAGAAACACGGATATAGATCCGTAACCTGATCGTCAATCCGATGCCGCACTCTCAGCCCGCCTTCTTCCCACCATCCTTGTGTCAGCCCGGTTTCCTCGCGGCGCTTCGCCGGATCCGTAAACAGGATCTGGCAGGAAACCGCGAACACATTCGCATCGCCAAACCCGCTCAACAGCGGACCCAAAAAATTCGGCTCCACGCGCATATCGCTGTTCAGCAGCACGACGATATCATTGACCGCCGCCCGCACTCCCGCGTTCGACCCGCCGCCAAATCCCAGGTTCCGCTCGAGCGCCACCAGCTTCACTTCCGGGAATTTCTGGCGAACAAATTCCGCGCTGCCGTCCGAAGAGCCGTTATCCACCACGATGACTTCATTCGCGCTATTTCCCGCGAGTGCCGCGATTACCGACGGAAGATATTTCTCCAGTAGGTCCCGCCCGTTCCAGTTGGGGATGACGACGCTCGCCGCAATATTCGAGGGTGTAGTGTTATCTGGCTTCCGGCGGCGCCCGAGAATCTTCCACGCCAGATCTTCCAAAGCGAACGCCGCCACACTCACGATGAGAATGACGGGCGAGAGGATCACCAGCGGAATTTGCCGCGCCAGGCGAAGCAGAAATCTCATTTATCGGATTCGAGCTTGGGCAGTACTCCCAACTTGCCTCCCAGCCGCGCCCATCTGGTGCTCCACAATGCCTGCAATTGCGCGCGCAGATCGTCCGCCTCGGTCTGGTTCCGCTGCGCCCACACGGTACGCTCGGTCACCGTGTCTTCCGCTTCGTGCAAATGCGCGACGCAATCCGCCAGCTCCGCTACCTTCGCGTCCAACTCCGCGGCGATCCGGTTCGCTGCCGCGACGGATTCATGCAGCTCTCCTTCCAACTCCGAAATGCGGGTCTGCGCCTTCGTCTGCTCGCTGACCAGTTCCTCCTGAAGTTCGACCACGCGCGCCCGGCGCTGGTGCACTTCAATCTCCAGCGTTTGAATGTGGCGTTCGCGTTCCCGCAGCATGTTTGCCGCGCGCGGCACGAAGGTCAGCGGCATCACATTCGTGTCCCCTGTCAGGCTGCAAACCGCCAGGTAGAAATGCGCCTCGGCCGGATCGCCGGCGCCTTCTTCCACTCTCGCTTCCATCGCTCCAACCGCCCCAGCCGGAGCGAACACGATCGCGCCCGCATGATTTTCCAAATAGAGAGCCACTTTCGGAAACACCGCCGCCAACTCCTGCCGAAATTCCTCGAACTCGAACTCGTGCGCGTGAAAAGGATTCGGCCCGAGCTCCGCTCGAGCTTCGGCGTAGTAGACCTTGTTGGGTGTGGAAACCAGAAATAGCCCGTCCGGCGCGAGCACCCGGCGCATTTCCCGAAGGAACGCTTGCCAGTCGCTCAGGTGTTCAATGATCTCAAAAGCCACCACCAGATCAAACGCCGCTTCTGCCGCTGGAACCTCCAGACAAGACGCGCGTTCGAACCGCAGATTTGCCGCCCTGTAATGCTCGCGCGCATAGTCAATCGGATCCTGCGCGATGTCGATCCCCAGCACCTGGCTCGCTTCACGCGCCAACTCCGCGGCCCCGTAGCCCGATCCGCAGCCCGCATCGAGCACCCGCCGCCCATGCGCCACCCGCCCCGCAAACGCGTACCGCGCCACATGCTCGTTCCACAGATCCGGATCCACTTCGCCCGGAATCACACGCTCACCCGTAAATTCAGCCAATTGCTATTCCCGAAATGTGTAGTTTAGCGCGTGGCAGAGCCGCCTCAGCCGTTCTCGGCGTCCCCGCGCCTCTGAGGTTGATTGTGACGCTATTTTCCCGACACGTGATAATTCGGCATCGGCGGCCGTTTGTGAGGTCGCGCTTCGCTCTTGTTGAGCGATTCCATCACCACCTGCACCGCCTTCTCTAATTGCGCGTCGTGGCCCTGTCGCCAGAGTTTCGGGTCCAGATCCACATCGTAATCGGGTTGCACCCCATGATTCTCAATCTCCCATTTTCCGTCCGTCGTATAAAACGCCAGGTTCGGTGTTCCCGCGAATCCGTCGTCCAGCAAATCTCCCGGATTCGTATAGTGCCCCACCAGTCCGCCCCACGTTCGCTTGCCCACCAGCGGACCGATACCCGTCTTACGGAACAGCCACGGCATGGCATCTCCGCCCGAGCCGGCCATTTCATTGGTGATCATCACCTTCGGCCCGAAAATGGCTTCGATGGGCGTCGTGATGTCTTCCCCTTCTCGCATGTCCCAGTAACTCAACAGTGGCCGCCGCAAGTAGTCGATGATGTAATCCGCGATGTCGCCGCCTCCATTGAATCGCTCGTCGATGATCGCCGCTTCCTTGCCCACCTGTGCGAAGAAGTAGCGGTTGAAGTTCGTGTACCCACCGGCGTAAGTGTCCGGCAGGTGGACGTAAGCCACACGCCCGCCTGTCATTTGATCCACCTTGCGCCGGTTATCTTCGATCCACGCCAGGTTCCGCAGACCGATCTCATCGTCTACCGGCACTACCGTCACTTCGCGCGCGCCGCTCCCATCCGGGTTCGGCCCAACTCGCAGCACCACCGACTTTCCGGCGGTCTCTTCGAAAAAGCTGTAGATGTTGTCGGATGCTCGCAGCTCCCGGCCGCGAACCGCCAGCAGATACTCACCGGGCGCTACATCCACCCCGGGCTGCGTGAGCGGCGCCTGCAGCTTCGGATTCCAATTCTCGCCATCATAGACGCGGGCGAAACGGTAGCGGCCATTCTCAATCTTGTAATCGGCGCCCAGCAGCCCGCCTTTCACTTTCTTGGTTTCCGGAACATCGCCGCCGCCCACAAACATGTGGCCCACCGTCATCTCACCCAACATTTCTTCGAATAGATAATTCAAATCATCGCGGGTCGAGACGCTCTCGAGATAGGGTTCATACTTTTTCTGGATCGCGCCGGCATCCACGCCATGCAGTCCGGGATCGTAAAAGAAATCGCGTTCGTCCCGCCAAACCTGGTGATACATGTGCTTCCACTCAGCCGCCGGATCGACATAAACCTGCATCGCATCCAGCTTCAGCGGTCCGCCTTCGCCCGGCTTCGGCGGCGCTCCACTGGGTTTCTCCGCCGGTCCGATCACCCACTGATCTTTCTGCGCGTACAGCATCTTTTCCCCGTTAAAGGCCAGGTTGAATGCATTGATGCCTTCCAGAATCTTTTCGGTTTTGCGCGTCTTCAGCTCGAACTTGTGCAGAGTAAGCTGCGGGCCGTCATCTCCGTTGAACGAATCCACCGCCGGGCCTTCCACCAGGAAAAGTACTCCGCTCTTTCCGGGCTCCAGATCCACGTAGTTGCGCGCTGGGATCGGCATGGCCACAATCCGCTGGCCGATGCCCGCAAAATCGATCTCGACGGCGGGCGTCGCCTCTTTCCCCTTGTCCTTATCTTTGTCCTTGTCTTTATCTTTGTCTTTTTCGGCGGGCTTCTCTTCGTCGCTTTCCGGCGCCATCGGTGAGGCCACGCCTTTCTTCAGCACCACCGCATAAACGCTGCGCGTTACCGGATGCGCCAGGCTCGACATATCCAGCCAGCCAGTGCTCAAAGCCGCATCCGTGCTCGCCATCAGATAGAGATACTTGCCTTCTTTGTCAAACCGGGCAAACGCGGCATCGCTCATGCCATCGGTAATTTGATGCGCACCCCCGTCCACAATCGAGTAGGCGAGCACGGCGTGCAGATGATTCCGTAGCTGCTTGGTGTACGCGATCCATCTGCTGTCGGGCGACCACGCCGGGTTGAACGACTGGCCGGGTCCGGCGTACGTGTCGGTATCCACTTTCACCGGCGATTTCTTCCCGTCCAAACTCACGTACCACAGGTTCAGGCGTTTATCGGTGTAAGCGATCTTCAAGCTATCCGGCGACCACGTCGGCGAATAGAAAAATGACGGCGGCGCACCCAGATCGATCTTGCGCACCTCTCCCATTCCGCTTTGATCGCGCACATGCAAAGCGTACTCGCCGCTTTCATCGGAAAAGTAAGCGATGGATTTTCCGTCTGGCGACCAGGCCGGGTCTCGCTCCACCGCCGCCGGTGTATTCGTCAAATTACGAACGTCGCCCTTCTCTGCCGGGACCGTAAGAATCTCTCCCCGCACACCGAACACGGCCCTCACACCGGTTGGCGAAATCCCGGCAAAACGGATGCGCCTGGCTTCGATCTTCTGAAAGTGCGGCCGTACCTCCAGCAGGTCGCCTGCGAGGTGAATGCTGACCTTCCGATCCTTTCCGGATTTCAGATCGTACAAACGGATGGCACCGAACTGCTCGATGACAATCGCTCCCGGACCCGCCGAAGCGGATTTGAAATCGAGCCCCTCGTTGTGAATCACTTCCTTCACTGCCTTCGTTCGGGTGTCATAAGCAAACAACGAGATAGGGCCCTTGCGGTCCGAGAGAAAGTAGATCTGATCACCGACCCACATCGGGTTAAAGTCATTCGAGTTGTCGCGCGGGATCTCTGCCTCCACGGTCGAATCGGACAGATTCACAATCCATATCGGCTTGGTCTGGCCGCCGCGGTAGCGCTTCCAGGCGTTCTGCCATTGCTCCCGGGGCACATAAGCCATTCGCCTGCCATCCGGCGAATAGGATCCTTCCTCAGCTTTTGGCAAAGGGATTTCCGTGGGAAACCCGCCATTCACCGGCATCGTAAACAGGTGGTCGAACCCATACGCATAGCTGTTGCGCGCCGATCGAAAAATTACCTGCTTGCCATCCGGCGTCCAGCCCACCACTTCATCGGCGCCCGGATGATACGTCAGGCGCCGCGGCACTCCGCCGGCCACGGGAACGAGAAAAACGTCCGTATTGCCGTCGTACTGTCCCGTGAACGCAATCTGGCTGCCGTCGGGTGAAAACTTCGGGTCGGTCTCCACGCCGGGTGCGGCGGTGAGTCGCGTGGCCTCGCCGCCTTCGCGCGCCACGATCCACAGATCGTCCGCGTAGCGGAATACGATGTGCGTCCCGCTGACGGCCGGCTTTCGAAACAGCATGATTTTTTCCGATTCGGCGAAGCACACAGCCACAGAAAAGAAAAGTAACAGAGCGGCGTTCTGGCGCATGGGTTTGCTCCTGCTGGAAGCCGTTATTGTAGCCCTACCGGCCCTGGGCAGCTATTGCGGGTCAATCAGCCTGCTTTTTCGACACTCTCGTTTGACCTTCTCGGCGCCTCGGCGTCTCGGCGTTGATTTGCCTCTTCCGTGAGACGCGCATTCAGCAGGATCCTGCAAGGCAGATGCATGAACCCGTAGACTTCCACTGGCCCCGCAGCCATCTGCAAGGCTATAGCGTTATCGATGAAATCGCACACGCGGAAGCCCTCGAGCGGTCCGTCCGCTACTCCGGGCGTGAATGAAAACACGCTGGGATAAAGCTCCGGCAGATCGATATGGAAATCCACGGTGTAGATGTCACCCGCCGTCATCGGCGGCAATTGGTACGCCTCGCGCGCCGTGTTGGTGCCGGCGAAATCCATTCCCAGATGGTTGCGTATCAGGAATCCCACGTTCGGATGCGCGATGCCCTCGTTCGCCCGGACGCTGATCCGTACCACGATCTCCATCCCCGGCACCAGAAGTTGCACCGGCTGCCCACTCGCGTCCAGCACCGCGATCCCCAGGATCTCGGCGCGCCGGTCGCCCGAACGATGGTCGATATTCGGGATCGTCTCAACAATCTCCGGAGCGAGCGTCTTTCCTCGTGGCAGGTCTCGCACGGTGGGATGGTGATGCGCCAGGTACGCGGAATCCTTCTCCGTCATGGCGGCCAGATATTTCGCCACCACGCGGTCCGTCGGACCCAAGTCCACTACACGGCCCTTATCCAGCCATAACGCCCGGTCGCCGAGTGCCTTCACGTCCGCCGTGGCGTGCGATACGAACAGAATCGTGATTCCGCGCGCCCGCAGCTCATGCACCTTGCGCATGCATCGCTGGCGAAAGTAGAGGTCGCCCACCGCCAGCGCTTCATCCACAATCAGAATTTCCGGGTCGACATTGATCGCCACCGCGAAGGCCAGCCGCACCACCATGCCGCTCGAATAAGTCTTCACCGGCCGCTTGATGAAATCGCCGATTTCCGCGAATTCCTCGATGTCCCTGTATCGCGCGTCGATCTCACGCGTCGTGAGCCCCATGATCGCGCCGTTCAGATATACGTTGTCGCGGCCTGTAAACTCCGGGTTAAAGCCCGCCCCCAGCTCCAACAGCGCAGAAACACGCCCTTCCACCGCGACCGTGCCTGAGCTCGGCTGTAGGATCTGGGCCACTAGTTGCAGCAGCGTGCTCTTTCCCGAGCCGTTCTCGCCGATTACGCAGAACGTCTCGCCACGCCGCACCTCGAAGCTCACGTCGTGCAAAGCCCAGAAATTCCGGTGAAACTCGCGCCGGTTAAACGTCACCAGCTCTTTCAGACGGTCCCCCGGCTTGTCGTAGATCGGGTAGCTCTTCGAAACGTTTTCGAACCGGACAGCCTGCATGAGCTCTATTGCGGAAATCCCGCGGCGTTCAAGCCCGGAATCACGCGCACTGCATTTTTATAGTAAAGCTTCCGGAGCACTTCATCGGGCAGGTCGAGCCCGTACATCTTCCAGAACGCATGCCGCTTGCGGTAGTAGTCGAAGTACTCGTCTGCCGTTTCCAGCACGCGAAAGTAGCAGTAGTATTCGGTCGGCTCCCAGACATCTTTGCCGAACAGCACCCGGTCCTGGTGACGGATCATCCACTCGCGCGCAAAACGCGGCTGCCGCCCTAGCTCCGCAAGCACTGCGCCGATCTCCGTGTACATGTTGGGCAGTTGATCCATGAGCCGTCCCAACTCCGCCAGATTCCCGCCCAACCAGCCCAAATGCGCGTTGATGAACGTCGTGTTCGGATGCATCGCGAAAAGGTGATGCTGTTCACCGATTAGCGTTTCCCAGCTCGGATAACGGTCCGGCGGCCGCGCTCGCTGCGGAAATTGCTTGAGCTCCAGCCAGCGCTCGTTGTAGCGGTCCTGCGGCTCGAAAAACGACTTCGGCTCCGCCGTGTGGATCAGCACCGGGATCTTCAGCTTTGCGCAAAGCTCGAATACCTCGTTAAACCGCGGATCGTCCACATGAATCCGCTGGCCCTTGGAATCCTTCAGGTCCATCCCGAAGTTTTTGAAAAATTTCAGCCCCTGGGCGCCATTGCGGACATCCTGCTCGAGCTGCCGAGCGGCGCGCTCCGGATAGTCAGGCGCGTCGATGTTCGAAAAATCCAGATTCGCGAAAACCACGAAGCGATCTTTGTAGCGGTCTTTGAGAATGTGGACGTTCTCCTTCAGTTTTTCGCCATACCCGCCGCTCAAATTCACCATGATCCGCAGGTTGATGCCGTCCATGTCCGCCACCAGCTTGTCCACTTTCGCCGGCGTCAGGTCGTACTGGTGGTTGTGGACATCGATAAACGGATACTTCGCTCGCTTGACGATATGCTCCGGCACCACCAGTGTCGACTTCGGCTCGTATTCCTCAATGGACATCGTCTGCGCGGCCAGCGCTGAACAGAAGACGGCCGCCGCCATGTAGCGCAGGGCCACGCGCCTTTTGCGATGACCTGCGGCCGTTCTCGCGTTCATTCCTGCGCCGCCGAAAGCATCGTAGTCAGCCGAAACATAAACTCCCGCGCCTGGTAGAGCGCAGTTGCCGCAATGCGTTCGTCCTTTCCGTGCGCGCGAATATCGTCGTAGTCATCGGCGATGCCCGAGATCCCATAAGTCGGAATGCCCACTCGCCGCAGATGCGTCCCGTCTGTTCCTCCCACCGACATAATTGGCACCACTGGAACCCCCGGCCACATCGCGGAAGTCACAGCCTTTGTTGCTTCGACTACATCCGGCCGCAAGCGCGATGCCGGGCTCTGTACCAGCTCTATGTTCTCCACCGGCGTCACGCTGATTTGTCCATCGTTCAAAACGCGCCGGATCGTGCTTTCCACTTCCGCCGGTGTTTCCGAAGGCAGAATGCGGCAGTTGACCGTCGCTTTGGCCGATTGCGGCAGCGCGTTCTCCGCATGCCCAGCCTGCAACATGGTCGCGATACACGTGGTGCAAAGTACTGCGTTCCAGTCCGGCGATTGCGAAAGCAGCGCTACAGCCGCCGCATCCGGCGGACTGGTCTCCAGCATGCGATTGATCGCCCCCTTCACCTCGGGACCCTCGCGTGCCGCGATGGCTTCAAAAAAGGCTCGCGTCCCTGCATCTAACACGACCGGAAAATCGAAGTCGCTCAGCCGCACCAGGCCCCTCGACAGCCGGTAAATCGCGTTTTCCTTCTCCGGAACCGAACTGTGCCCGCCTTTGTTCTTGACCTCGAGCGTGAAGCTGAGAAATCCTTTTTCCGCATACTGCAGCTCGTTGAGCAGCACCTTCCCCTTTTTGGTTTCGAGGTTGCCGCCGTCGGGGTTGACGCAATATTCGGCGTCGATGAGCTCGCGATGATTCTTCAAAAGCCAGTGGACACCGTTCTCCTCATAATCACCGCCTTCCTCATTCGCTGTAAGCGCCACGATCAGGTCGCGATCGGGCTTGTAATTCTCCCGCTTCCAGCGAATCAGGTTGGCCACCAGGATGGCGTCGCCGCACTTGATGTCCATGGTGCCGCGGCCATAAAAATAGCCGTCTTTTTCGACGAACCGGAAGGGGTCCGTTGTCCAGTCCTCCCTGTTCGCCTCCACTACGTCCAGGTGCGCAATGAGCAACAGCGGCCGCCGCGCACCCGTTCCGTGGAACCGGACGACGAGATTCGCCCGCTCCGGTCGTGGCCCAAGCACCTGGACATCAGCCGGTGCAAATCCCGCCGCGCGCAACCGCGCCGCCATCGCCTCGGCCGCTTTGCCCGTCGAGCCCGTCGAATGAGTCGTATTGATCTCGATCAGTTCGCGCAGCAGATCGCGGACGAGGTGATCATCGGTGTCAGACGCAAATAAAGGGGTCAGCAGGACGGCCAGCAGCAGAAATCTCATTAGGGATGAGGACTATCTTAGCGCTTCGTGCGAAGCCGCCGCTCCAGGCGTTCCGCGCGATGTGCAAGTTCCTCCGAATCTTCAATCGCCCGCGCCTGTCGCGTCATCTCGAGCGCCCTGGCATAATCCCGCTCGCGATGCTCATAGTGTTTCGCGAGTTCCGTAAACGCCTGCCCTCGATACGGATTCGGAGAGGCCGCCAAATCCGTGAAGACTTCACACGCTGCCGCATCGCGCCCCAGCCGTTTTTCAAGGGCTCCGATCTCGGCAAGTGATCGAAACAAAACGGCATCCGGCAGACCTGCGTCCACCGCCCGGCGGTAGAGCGCTAACGCTTCTTCGTCGCGTCCCGCCGCCACCAGCCAGCGTGCAACCCCAATCATGTCAGCGCCATGCCGGAGCGTCGCGCCATCCCCGAACGCCACCGGAACAATTGCCGTCAAACACGCCAGCGACACGATATCCGTCGCATTGTGATGAAAAATCGGGACTAAGCGGAACGCCTGCCGCATCCGCAGATATTCGAAATAGCAATACGGAATCAGTTCGCCCGGCAAATCGCCCTGGCGTTCCACGCCAAGTACCTGATTCTCCAGGTCTACCAGACGACAGCTCTCGAGCCGCAATTTCCATAATCGCCGCGCGCCAGTTAGCAAATCCAGATGCTCCAGGCGCGCAAATGGCGGTCGGGAGCGCACCATACGGTAACGCGTTTCGAGCAGCGGCTGGTCATAAGCCTTTCCGTTATAAGTAACTAGCACGTCAAACTGTGCCAGGTGCTCGCTCAACGACGCCAGCACCGACGCCTCTTCGTGGTAATCGCGCATGAAATACTGGCGCAGGCGAAAACCGTCGTCGGTGATCGAGCCAACACCGATCAGAAACGCGTAAGTGCCTGTGCCGCCAGCAAGTCCTGTGGTTTCCGTATCCAAAAAAGCCCACTGCCGGGGATTGGATTGCGGAATGGCGCCCTCGGAGAGCGCTGCCAGCAGATCTCCCGGCAAATCAGCGAGATCCGCGATTCCGACCGACCCGTGCCGCCGGTGCCGCTCGTACAGCCGCTCGGTTTCAAAGTGTGCCCCGAACGCTGTTTCTACAACTTGCCCGGATACAACATCTTCGATGTGGCACGGCTCCACGTGCTTGGGCTCGGCGGCGTATTTGCGGTCGATGCGAGCGACTTTTTCGCGCAACATGGCGAGCTGGGCTTGAAGACCGGACATTCGCTTTGTCTTCGCCCACTATAGAACGAGATCGGCGGGCATTCAAGTTTGGTCTATAGTCAAGGATCGTGCACCGAACGTTCTTCGCCATTCTGTTTCTCCTTCTGCTGGGCAGCAGGTTGTGCCATATCAACATCTTGTGGGCGGAAGAAGATCTTCCCATGGCGGCGGCGAAGCAGATGGCGTTCGGCAAGACGCTCTATCGCGACGTCTGGTTCGACAAGCCGCCGCTACTCGCCGCCCAGTATCTGGCGTGGGGCGTGAGGGCGGGGTGGGTACTACGGGTTGCCGGGGCGTTGTTCGCGCTGCTCGCGTGCTGGCTGGCGTACGCTTTTGCGCGCGATTTGTGGAGCCAACGGGAAGGATTGTGGGCGGCGGGGCTGCTCGGGTTCTTCCTGATTTTCGATTTTCCGTCGGCGGTGATTCCTCTGGCCGCGGACCTGACGATGCTGGCGCCGCATCTTGCCGCAGTATGGCTGGCGTTTCGAGGGAGGGCGTTCTGGAGCGGTGTTTGCGCGGGAGTCGCGTTTCTGATCAACACGAAAGCCATGTTCGTGCTCGCGGCTTGTGCCATCTGGTGTTTTCCGGCGCTGGGACTGCTCGCAGCCGGATTCATTGCGGCCAACGCGGTAGGGGCGGCGTGGCTCGCGTGGAGCGGGGCGCTTATCCCGTATATCAATGAGGTCTGGCGCTGGGGATTCCTCTACGCCGGCAGCACGTTCCTCGAGCATCCGGTGCGTGACGGCATCGTCAAGACTGCGGATTGGTTCGGTTTTCACGCGGCGCTCGTAGTTGCGGCGGTTTGGAATCGCGATTCGGAGCCTGTTCGCTGGAAAATGCTCGCTTGGGCGGCGATCTCGCTGGCGGCGGCGGCGCTCGGTTGGCGATTTTTTCCGCGCTACTTCTTCCAGGTTCTGCCGGTGCTGGTGATCGCGGCGTCGCGGGGGATCGTGCTCATGAAACGGTGGCGCGTGCTGGTGCTTGCGTTGCTGCTCATCCCGTTCATTCGCTTTGGTCCGCGGTACGTGCTGCTGGCGAGCGGCCGGTCGCACGAGTGGAAAGATATCGCGATGGACCAGGACAGCCAGAAAGCCGCGCGCCTAGTGCGTGAGCTGGCGCGGGCGGGCGACACGTTGTTCGTCTGGGGGTTTCGTCCGGACCTGTTCGTCTATACCGGCCTGCCCGCAGCGACGCGGTTCATCGATTGTCAGCCGCTCACGGGCGTTCCGGCGGACCGGCACCTCACACAGTCCGCGCCGGTGGGAGCGGATTTCACTCGCGTGAACCGCGAGGAACTGGCGCGCTCGCGCCCGTCGATTGTGATGGATGGTCTCAGCCTCTATAATCGCCCGCTCGGGATGGATCACTATGCAGAATTGCGGCCTTGGCTGGCGCAGTATCGGGAAGTCGGGCGGACGAAAACGATTGTGATTTACAGGTTGGCTGCCAGCGGCTCGTAACATCGGCTCGCTTGGCGCTTATGTCGCGAGATCGCAGTCACGGTCCCTCCTTACGGAATCCACTCCCCCTGAGCAAAAATGCGACCGTGGATGCTCCGCAGGTAGGCTCGCAGAATCGGAGCGGGAGCGTTTCCCCCGTCTAGTACGAGATCCTCATGTGAAATTATGGCGATTCGTGATCCGTCAGGCCGGGCGTGGACATACGCATAATGGGCAACGCGTGGGTCGTCTTCGGTGGGTCTGCGGTTCAGCCTGGACATGTAAATGAGGTCGCCCGCATTGGACCCTCCGCGAATCACGAAAACGTCCATTGCGCCCGAAACGTATCCGACCTTACCTGATGACAGGTTGATAACCGCGAGGCACCCCGACGTGATAGAACACGGGCTGACAATGTAATAAGATGGACCCGGACGGAGAAAGATCCGCGTGCTCATAGGCACAGGCTGCGCCACGTGGGATCATGGAGCCCGAAAGCAGCTTATCGAAGAGCGACGACTCTTTTTTCGTTCGTGTGTCGTAGACCACGACTCGGTTTTTAGCCGCTGGCTCCTCGCAATTTGATTGCTCGCCATGCACCCGCGGACCGCGAATTAACAGAAACTCGTGATCCGAAATCGGAACGGGATTGAATCCCGGTCCCAGTGAACTCATTCGCCCTTGTGCATCCTCAAGCACTAGTTCCGAGCCGCGCTCATAAACTCGCTGAGCGCACGTCTCCGCTGGTCCGAGAAGCGAGGCAAGCAAGAAAGGCACAATGGATTGCGTCCATCGAGAATAACGCCGCTCTGATATGCCAGTTTCGCGTTCCATGGTCGGTCGGTTCGGCGCACTTACCGGCCTGTCCAGCAGGGGGTGCGTTTTTCGAGGAACGCTGTCATGCCTTCTTGTGCGTCGTGAGCGAGGGCGTTCATGCTCATGACTTCTTTGGCGTAGGCGTAGGCTTTGGGCTGGCCGAGATCGATCTGCGTGTAGTAGGCCTGCTTGCCGAGGGCGATGACCAGCGGACTGGCGGCGGCGATGCCGGAGGCTAGTTTGCGGGTTTCGGCGGCGAGATCCGCGGCAGGCACGACGCGATTGACGAGTCCCCAATCGGCGGCGGTGTGAGCGTCCACCATAACGCCCGTGACCAGCATTTCGAACGCGCGTTTGCGGCCGATGGCGCGGCTGAGCGCAACCATGGGAGTGGTGCAGAACAGACCGATCTTCACGCCGGGCGTGGCAAAGGATGCCTGATCGGAAGCGATGGCGAGATCGCAGGCCGCCACCAACTGGCAGCCGGCCGCGGTGGCGATGCCCTGCACTTCGGCTATCACGGGTTGCGGAATGGATTGGATCTTCTGCATGAGCTCGGTGCAGACGTCGAAGATGTTCCGGTACTCGTTGATGTTGCGGCCGGTCATTTCGGAGAGGTCGTGTCCGGCGCAGAAGACTTTTCCGGCAGCGGCGAGGATTACGACGCGGAATTCGCGGTCGCTCGCGATTTCGTCGAGACAATGGATCAGCTCGTGCATCAATTCGAGCGAGAGGGCGTTGCGGCGCTGGGGGCGGTTCAGAGTGACTACGGCGATCGGGCCTTCGCGCTCCAGGGCCAGATGCTGATAGGCGGTTGCCTGCTGGACAGGTGTCATGAAAACCCTCCTCAGTTGCCATCGTACCGGAAGTTGAATGGACACGACGGCGCGGAGAAGCCGCGGGTGTCCCGCAAAAGCGGCGGTACCCCCGCGCTACAGGAATGCGGGTTGAGGGCGTTGAAGGTTAGTGATGGAAATGGAACCCAAAAATGTGAACGTCGAAACCGAGCGCCATCAGAAGTAACCTAAACCCCACGGCGGCCAGGAGCGAGATTAGCGCGGCTGTTTTCAGGATCCGGAGAGCCACTTTTAAACTCTATCGCAAGGACGACGGGGCATCATTCCGCCCCGAACCACCTGCGCCCACCGAAGCGACCGACTACAATCGGGTGTGGTGATGACAAATGTTCTGGTGACGGGCGGCGCGGGGTACATCGGGTCGCACACGGTGCATCGGTTGTTGAAGCAGGGCTATGACGTGACCGTTGTCGATAACCTCTCGCGCGGGCACCGGCACAATGTCGATCCAACGCGGCTGCGGGAAGTGGATCTGGCGGATGCGGGCGCGCTGAACCGTGTTTTCGAGGAACGGCGTTATGAAGCCGTGATTCATTTCGCCGCTTACATCTCCGTGGGCGAATCGATGCGGGTGCCGGAACTTTATTTTGCGAACAATGTTGGCGGATCGCTGGCGCTGCTCACGGCCATGGTCCGGGCGGGCGTGAAGCGTCTGGTGTTCTCGTCCACCGCGGCGGTTTATGGTATGCCCGCCAGTGTCCCAATCCAGGAAGACTCTCCGTTCGCTCCGATCAACCCTTATGGGGAATCGAAGGTGATGGTGGAGAAAATGCTGCACTGGTTCGATGAGATTCACGGGCTGCGCGGCGTTTGTCTGCGCTATTTCAATGCATGCGGCGCGGATGCGGAGAGTGGCCTGGGAGAAGAGCACGAGCCCGAGACGCACTTGATCCCGCTGCTGTTTCGCGCCATTCAGACGGGCCGGCCGGTCACGATTTTTGGCGACGATTATCCAACGCCTGATGGCACGTGCATCCGCGACTACATTCATGTGAACGACCTGGCGCAGGCGCATATTCTGGCGGTGGAGTGGCTATTGGGTGGCGGTGGTTCGGGCGCGTTCAACGTGGGGACGGGTTCGGGTTACTCGGTGCGCGAAGTCGTGAAGGCCGTCGAGGAAGTTACCGGGAGCAAAGTTCCATACGTGGTTGGGGCGCGCAGAGATGGGGATCCAGCGGAGCTGGTGGCCGACTCAACCAAGCTCCGTCGCATGCTCCATTGGACGCCCCGACATTCGGAACTGCGGGAAATTGTGGCGTCGGCTTGGGAGTTTGAGCGGAAGCGACAAATCGAGCGCCGAGACGCGGAGACGCAGAGGGCCAAATAAGAAGCTACTGGCGCACGGCCCAGGCCAGGCCGTCGGGTTCCTTGCCGCCCTGGATATGGCCCGCGACTTCCAGAGATTTCAAATCGATGATGGTCACGTAATCGTCGGGCGTGCAGGATACATAGGCGCGCGCGCCATCAGGCTGCATCTGGATGCCGGCGGCGCCGCGGCCAATGTGGATTCGCTTCACGTCTTGCTGCGTGTGGGCGTCGAGTACCACGAGATCGGATCCGCCTAAGCACGAGATGAGAACCAGCTTGCCATCGGGCGTAAATTTCAGGCGATTGGCGCTGCGGACATTGGCTGAAAGAGTACCGGTAACTTTTTTGGCGGCAAAGTCGATGATAGAGACGGTGCCATCCTGAGCGTTCGCGGCCCAGATTTCCTTGCCATCGGGGGAAACGTCGAAGCCTTCGGCGCCTTTGCCCACGGTGACCACGGTTTCGTCCCAATCGGCGGTGGGCGGACGGACGGGCCCGCCGGGACGAGGGATATTCGGGACGCCGGGCGGCGGAGCGCCGATGCCTGGGCCTGGGCCGAATCCGGGACCTCTGGTGGTCTTCTCAATGATGCTCATGGTGGCGGAGCTGACATTGGAAGTGATGATGCGTTTCAGGTCCTCGGCGACAAAGATCATGTGGGTGCGGTTTTGACCGGTGCCTAGCACCCAATCGACTTTTTGCGCGGCGGGATCGTAGCTGCCGATCACTTTGGCGGCTTCGGCGGTGAACCAGACTTTTCCGCCCGCGAATGCCAGGCCGTGAGGGCCGCGCAAAGGACCAAGATCAAAGGCTGTGAGCGTCTTCTGCGCGATGAGGTCAACGATGGTCAGCGTGTTATAGGCCCCGCCGCCGTAGTTCGAGATGTAGGCGAACTTGCCGTCGGCGGAGGCGATGACTTCGTGTGGATCGGGCCCGGAAGGCATGCGCGCGACGACGTGGAAGTCCGCGGGATCGACGATGGAGAGAGTGTGGTCGCTTTTGGAAAGCACGAGGAGCGCGGGTGAGGGCGTGCTTTCGGCAAGAAGCGCGGAGGAGAAAACGAAGCTCGCAAGAAGAAGTAACGCGGCCGGTCGATGTTCCATGAACTACAAACATAGCGCACGGACCTGGACGGGCAGGAAGCCCGCGCTACGACTTGCCCGCCAGGGCTTCGGCGCGCAGGGCCATGTGGACGCGAACGCGCGTGGCGCGGGCCTCTATTTTCTCGGCCTCGGCGTAATCCTCGGTTTTCCGAAGCGCCAGTGCGTAGTTCTCGAGAGGTTCAACGAGCTTAGGATGATCGGCTCCGAGCGTCCGTTCGCGCAATGGAACAGCGCGCCGGTATAGCGCGACCGCGTCGGAATAGCGTTTCTCAGCCACGTATAGCCCGGCCAGATTCAGCAAGGGATCAGCCAGGCTGGGATTCTGCGGACCCAGCCGGCGCTCATATATGACAATGGATTGCTGGAGAGACTCCTCCGCCTGACCGAATTGGCGGCGCGCGTGGCAGATGGTTCCCAGATTGTTGAGATCTTGGGCGACCCTGAGGTGCGCCGGGCCAAAGTGGGCGGCGTCAATGCTATAAGCGCGACGATACAGGCGGTCGGCGTCCGCATATTTGTGCTGTGCCGCGTAGAGCGACGCCAGATTCGATAACCCCGGCGCAAGATCAGGGTCGCCGGGACCGAGAGACTTTTCCCAGATCGCAATGGCGCGCTCGTAGAATTGCTTGGCCTCGGGATATTTACCCTGGGCAGCGGCCAACTGTCCGAGGTTGTTCAGCGCCACGGCCACGCGTGGGTGTGCCGCGCCCATTGCTTTTTCGGAGATCTGCAACGAACGGCGGTACAGCGGCTCGGCGTCGGCGTAGCGCGCCTGCGTTTTGTACAGCAACGCCAGGGCGTTGAGGCTGTCGGCCACTTGTGGATGATCCGGTCCCAGCGCCTTTTCCCGGATGGCGATGGCGCGTTCGTAGAGCGGCTGCGCTTCGTCGAGACGCCATTGGCCGAGGAGCAGGTCTCCGAGGTGGGAGAGCGTAGCCGCGACATCGAGGTGATCGGGACCGAGCCGACGCTCCTGGATGCTGAGAGCGCGGTCATAGCGCTGGCGCGCGGCGTCGAGCTTCCCCTGGTCCTGGTCCAGGGCGCCAAGATTGTTGAGCACCAGCGCCACGCTGGTACTTTCAGGGCCCTGCTCCTTTTCGTGTAGGGCTAAGGCCTCCTGGTAGAGCGATTCGGCTTCGGCGTAACGCGCGTTGACACGATAAATTCCGGCGAGGTTGTTCAGCGCTGCGGCGATTTCGTTTGATTCTCTGCCCGTCGCGTTGCGCCAGATGCTGATCGCTCGCAGGTAGAGCTTTTCGGCCTCCTGGTAGCGGCCTGTCATCCGGTAGGTTGTGCCTAGATTCGCTAGCGTGGCGGGAAGCCGGTCATCCTGCGGCCCGAATTTCTCCGCCAGCCCCAACGCAGCAGAGTAAAAGCGCTCCGACTCGGCGCAGGCTCCCCTGTTGTAAGCTTGAGCCGCTTTGGCGGCGAGCAAACCCCATTCCTCCGCCGACTGGACCGCAAACACCGGCGCTACCAGGCACAACATGGCGACCCACCTTGCTAAATCGTCAAGGGGATACAAGCCTTGCCGTTGCAATGAGTTATGGCGTCTCAACGAAGCTACGACCGACCAATCTAATAACTATCAATTAGATCCCGCCTCTTGTCAAGAAAAACTCGCGCTCCGAGCGCGGAGTGCCCGGCAGGTAGCATTTCCGGGCCAGATACGGGACACGGACTATGGGGCACTGGAAGCCTCCGCGCGGAGAGCCGTCTGGACGCGGATACGGGTGGCGCGCACCTCCACCTTCTCGGCTTCGGCGTAGTCTTCCATGTTTCGCAAGGCGCGTGCATAGGATTCCAGCGCTTCGGCGAGCTTCGGATTGTCGTTACCGAGCGCGCTCTCTCCCAGGGGCAGCGCACGGCGGTACAGGTCGATTGCCTCCGGAAATCGTTTCTCAGCGACGTAGAGCCCGGCCAAGTTGAGGAGCGGATCCACAAGATTCGGATCGTTGGTGCCAAGCAGACGTTCGTAAATGGCGATGGACTGCTGGAGATACTCTTCGGCCTGCGCGTTCTCATGGCGCGCATAACAGGATGTCGCGAGGTTATTCAGATCCTGCGCGACACGCAGGTGCTTGGGCCCGAAGCGAGCAGTGTTGATATGAAGAGCGTGCTGATAGAGCTCCTCGGCCTTGCCGTACTTATGTTGAGCGGCATAAACGGCGGCGAGGTTAGCGAAGCCCGCCGCTGCATCGGAATCACTTGAATCAGGGGCCTTTTCCCAAATCGCGATGGCGCGTTCAAAGAGCTCTTTGGCTTCCGGATACTTATGCTGTGCCGCGGCGAGCTGGCCTAGGTTGTTGAGGGCGACGGCGACGCGAGGCTGCGCCGGTCCCAGTGTCTTCTCGAAAATTTGCAGCGTGCGGCGGTAGAGTGGTTCGGCGTCTGCGTAGCGCTCTTCGTTGCGGTAAAGCACGGCCAACGCGTTGAGGCTCTCGGCCACTTGCGGATGGTCGGGGCCCAGGGCTTTTTCGCGGATCGCGATGGCACGCTGATAGAGCGGCTCAGCCTCTTGCAAGTGCCACTCGCGACGTGCAAGGTCGCCGAGATGAGTGAGGGTGGAGGCGACGTCGGGGTGGTTGGGCCCAAGCACGCGCTGCTGGATTTCGAGCGCGCGTTGGTAAAACTGGCGGGCGGAATCAAAC
>Ga0335071_10000418_pt1 | contig 48041 bp, 36 predicted proteins | sample Lox_Sample_15_FD_206724 | JGI IMG/M metagenome (GOLD analysis project Ga0335071, IMG submission 206724) | Soil microbial communities from Loxahatchee National Wildlife Refuge, Florida, United States - Lox_Sample_1.5 | ecosystem: Environmental > Terrestrial > Soil > Wetlands | place: USA... | reverse complement strand
ATTCGAGATTGATCGCGGTCTTTTTTCCACCGAAGCGGAATTGCTGGACGGACGGGGTTCCGCTGGTGTTGTTGAGCACAACCGCGTCGCTGGAGGACGCGCGGTCGAGTTCGACCAGCTTGGCAGGGGTCTTGGCGACTTCTTTCTTGCCTTGCATCACGCTCAACTGGACGTCAGAGCCGGAGCCTTCCCAACGCAGGGTGTAATTGCCGGCGGCGACCTGCTGGCCGTTGATGGCGACTGCCTGCTCGAAGTGAACGCTGCTCTTGTTACTTGCGAAAGCACCCGTTGCGAGCAGCACGGCCAGCCCGAGCACCAAAGTCTTTGCCAGAGAATTGAATTTCATTTGCTCCTTCTTTCTGCCCGGTTTCCGACCGGACAATCAGGGGCGGCTGGTTGCGATCGCACGCTGTGGTTTCAAAGGACGTCCAGTTCCCATGCTCAGCAAAAAGCGCTTGCCCGGGATGACAATCAAACCTACAATGCGCGTGTCAGGGTGACGCAAAAAGACTCGGGTTTCGGCTCGAACTGATTGCTGGACTCGCTTCGCCAGGGCCGCCAAACCATGCGCGAGGTGAGTCCCGTCACCCTGCAAATATCAAATCTTCAAAACTCCTGTCTGGTTTATTTCTCCCTGCTTCTGGAATTTCCTGTCGCTACTTCCCCGCGATCATTTCCGGGATACGCATGCGCGGTGGAGGAAGTTCCCTTGGATCCACGATAACTATTGGACGAGTGAGAGCGGGGCGGGTTATCAAGTCTGGTGAAACTCAGCGTGACAACTTTGTGATGTTTCGTGAAGTGCATTGTGCTCGTCCAGGCTTATAGAACGCACGCTTGGGGCCGTTTTTGCGGGGGTGGAAATAAAGAGATAGTGCATGCGTGCTAGGTGTCGCAACGTGAATTCGGACAGGTGCGTTCGGTTGTGGACAGAGCGCGGCTTTTGTTAGCTAGATAAAGAGAGCTGTTAACCACGGGGTACACAGGGTTGCACAGGGTGTTGCAGATTGCGAATTTCAGATTGCAGAGGTAGCTGTGAGCTTTCAGCTCTGAGCTTGAATCCTATGCCTTCACACAGTGCGGAGGGAATGCCTTGCGGCGGCGCATGCAGAGGATGAGGGAGTAGGGGTCCTTCGACTTCGCAAGACGAGCACTTTGTGCTCGTCTTGCTTCGCTCAGGATGACAATCCCAAGAAAGTTAGGTGATTTTCAAGACTATCTTGCCGTAGTTCTTGCCTTCTTTGAGTAACGTGTAGGCGGCGCGGGCTTCTTTCAGCGGGAAGACTTTGCCGATTACTGGATTCAACTTACCCGCGTTGATCCATTCGGAGAGCTGATGCCAGGCTTGGTTCATCAGTTCGCGATTCTGACTTAGATAGGTTAACCAGAGGCCATGGACGCTAGCGCCTTTGGCGTAGAGGAGACGCGTGTCGAGGGTGGGAGGCTCGCCGGTGGCGGCGCCGTAGACGATGACGCGCCCGAAGTTTCCGACACATTTCACGCTGCGGGCTACGTGCTCGCCGCCTAGCATTTCGAAGACGGCGTCGACGCCCTTGCTTCCGGTCTGTTCTTTGATGGCTTCGACGTAGTCTTTCTGCTTGTAGTTGATCGGGTGCTGGAGGCCTAGCTCGCGGACTTTGGCTAGTTTCTCGTCGGAGGAGGAGGTGCCGTACATTTCTACGCCTAGAATTTTTCCGATTTGAACGGCCGCGGTGCCTACGCCTCCGGCTACGGCGTGGATGAGAACACTCGAACCCTTCGGGTTCTCGATGAGGCCGGCTTTCCAGTAAGCGAAATACGCGGTGAAGAAATTTACCGGGAAGGCGGCGGCTTGCTCGGCTGTCCAGTTGGCTGGAACTGGCCAGAGGAGGGCGCGGTATGCGACGGTGTGCTCGGCGAAGGCGGCCCATTGTGTGTAGCCCATGACGCGGCGGCCGCCCGGGTCTTTTCCAAGTTCGCGGCCGGAGAATTCGCGTCCGGCGATGAGTGGGGGCTTGGGCGTACCAGCGTAGCCGCCCTGCGCGGTCATCAGGTCGGCGAAGTTGAGGCCTCCGGCTTCGACTTTGATTACGACTTGCTCGGGGGCGGGGTGGGGTTCGGGCACGGATTGGAGTTCGAGGACTTCGGGGCCGCCGAAGCGAGGGATCATGAGAGCCTGCATGGACAAATTGTAGTTGATCTCAGATTGTAGATTTCAGATTGCAGATTTAAGAATCTCGCGCGCTCACGCAATCAATTTGAACCTTGGGGGTTCAAATCTGCAATCTGAAATCTACAATCTGAGATCGGTCATGGCGGCTGCGAGCGGACTATAATTGATATCGAGTTTCCGACCCTTGTCTGCCTGCTTTGACTGGCGGCTTGGGCGAGGGAGATTTGGCTTTCTCCCGAGGGTGCCGTTGGAAACGTCGGCGCCTCCCGTTTGGAAAGGAAACGCTCGCACGGGTTTGTGTTTCCTTCCTGGGGTTGCGTTCATCCAAAAAAGATGTAGTGCGCTTTGCCGTTCTCCGTTGTGTGCGGGTCCTTCGCAACGGCAGACGCCGACACTTCTCGGGGAGAACGCCTTGCGGCGGCTTTGATTCATGATGAGCTTGTAGGGGTCCTTCGACTCCGCAAGAAGTTCGCTTCGCGAACTTCCTGCTCCGCTCAGGATGACAGAGTTGGAGAGGGCTAATGCGGGGACGGGTCGCCCCCTCGACTGCCGGCGAGTCGCCGGCGCTACGATCTTGGCTTTGACTGACAAATTCGGGCGCGGCATTCACGATCTGCGGATTTCGATAACCGATCGGTGTAATTACCGGTGTGTTTATTGCCGGACTGGAACGAATGGGGCGGCGTACTCTGAGCTTCCGTTTGCGGATTATTTGCGGATGGCTCGGGTTTTGGTGGGGATGGGGATTACCAAGATCCGGTTGACTGGCGGAGAGCCGCTTTTGCGCAAGGGGATTGTTGAGTTTGTCCGCGAGTTGGCGGGGTTGCGGACTCTGCACGGCGAGAAGCCTGAAATTGCGCTTACTACCAACGGGCATCTTTTGGCGGAGATTGCTTTGCCACTGCGCGAAGCGGGGCTGGATCGAGTAACCGTTAGCATGGATGCGGTGGATCCGGAGCGGTTTGCTCGGATTACTCGCGTGCCTACCGGATTCGACAACGTGCTGGCGGGGGTGCGGGCGGCGCGGCGCGTGGGGCTGGATCCGGTCAAAGTTAATTGCGTTTTGCTGCGCGGGTTCAATGAAGATCAGATTATTCCGTTTGGAATGTTTGCGCGCGAAGAGGGCGTCGTCGTGCGGTTTATTGAGTTCATGCCGCTGGAGGAAGATCGGGTGTGGACGCCTGAGGTGGTGGTTACGCTCGATGAGATTGTGGCGCGGATGCGCGAGTACCGGCCGCTGGTCGAGATTGAGCATGCGCGCAGCGAGACGGCTCGGCGGTACCGGTTTGCAGATGGAGTGGGGGAGATTGGGATTATTGCGCCGGTGTCGCATCCGTTTTGCGGACATTGCAGCCGGATTCGGATTACGTCGGATGGGAAGCTGCGGACCTGTTTGTTTTCGGTTTGGGATCACGATTTGCATGAATTGATGCGGCGCGGGGAGCCGGATGCGAAGCTGGCGGAGTTTGTGACGAAGATCGTCCAGAACAAGGAAGAACGACACCATATCGGGGAGCCGGGGTTTGTGCCAGCTTCGCGGACTATGGTGCATATTGGGGGTTAGTCGTCAGTTCTCAGTTGTCGGTCTTCAGTTAGACCTATTTGTGGAGATCGCGGCTTCTTTCTTCCCCCTTTGGGCTTGGAACATCTTAAAACGAGGGCGCTGAGAAGATCCGTTGAGAGCGCAGAGCAAACAGCATTTTGGGCGGCTTAGAGATTAGTTTCCTTTTCTTGTGGGGTGGGAAATTTCCTGGGCACAGAGGCGGTTGGAGATCAGTTGGACCAGGTCTTCTACGCTTAGGCCGGCATTCAGGAGACGGATCAGTTGTTCGGTGGTGAAGCCGGCTCGTTCTCCGGCAATGGCTAGCTTATCAATCGCCGAGATCAGCGCTGGATGATCCATCCCGGGGGACCCCTTGAATGGAGAGTCGCATGGAACCTAGAACAGGGATGTGACCGGGCTCACCGACGGAGGTTCGCGGAAATTTTGTTGGGTTACCACTAAGGACGCGAAGGACAGAACCCGAACCCCTTTTCACCGCCAAGGACACTAAGGTACACGAAGGGAGAGCAAAGCTGGATCTCGATTGCGTTTCGTGAATGTGTGCGGAAATAAGAAGGGCGGCCTCTTGGCCGCCCGTTCTATCGAATTGTAAAAGCGATTTTAGACGCCTTTGACGTTTTCTGCCTGCCAGCCCTTGGGGCCTTTTACTACGTCAAACTGAACCTGTTGTCCTTCTTGCAGGCTGCGGAAGCCGTTTGCCTGAATGGCGGAGAAGTGAACGAAAACGTCCTCGCCGTTCTGGCGGCTGATGAATCCATAGCCTTTAGCGTCGTTAAACCACTTTACTGTTCCTGTTTCCATGGTGATACTGTGTTCCTTTGGTGTTGAAGTATGCGCTGGAGCTCGCAAGGTAGTGCAGGCAGGTCACGCCGTAGAGCGGGGTACTGCTTACAACCGCTAGATCAAACGCCCCCCTAGTATATCAAAGTAATCCTGTAAAAAACCAGTCTGTTCGTACCGGAAGACTTGTAGTCCACATCTCTGAGGTAATCTTCCAGCCCAATTCGCGGAATTCTCTGTATGACGGAATTGCTGGCTGCCGCGTCAAAAGTGCAGCCTGGGAGGGTAGATTCGAGCGCTGATTCTTGATCTATATTGCTGAAAAATAAGGGTTGCTGCCCTTTGGCGCGGAGGTTGCTACTTCTCCTTGCGATGATTGTGAATGAGCTTTGAGGAGGACTTGATGTTCTCGATACGCGTGGAACGGTTTCACGATTTGGATGTGGTGGAATGCAAGGGGCGGCTGACCCTGAGCGACGCCATGCTCAAATTGCGTGATTCGATGCAAATGGAAGATGACGCGCGGGTGATCGCGATTGACCTGTCGGAAGTGGAGGCGATCGGTGGCGGCGGGCTCGGGATGCTGGTTTATCTGGAGCGGTGGGCGCACGAGAATCAGATTCAGCTGAAATTGTTTTGCCCGTCGGAGCGGGTGATGGAGGCGCTGGCGCCTTATCGATCGATGGCGAAATTTGAGATTGCGAATATTCAGGAGATGATTGGGCTGCTGGCTGAGTATGACTATCCGCAGAGCTTGGCGGCGTAGGGGATTGCAGAAGGCAGAAGTCAGATTGCAGAAGTGGCTATGAGCTATGAGCTTAGGGCTTTTGGTGCACGCATTTCCGAGAAAATGCCTTGCGGCGGGTGTAATTGCTGATGATCTTATAGGGGTCCTTCGACTCGTTCGGCTCGTTTCGCTCACCTTACTTCGCTTAGGATGACAACTCGGTGAGGCCCATTCGCACGTTTATTCTGTTGGCTCTTCGTCGAGGACTCGCTTCTTTTTGCGGACGCTGCGAATTACTACTCCTACTGAGAGACGGAGATTGTCTTGCGTCTTGTGTCCCAGGCTGGCGAATGAGGTGTGGGTGGCGAGGTAGTCAGCTTTGAAGCGGAGAGCGAAACGCTCGTTGATCTTGTAGTCGGCGCCGGCCCCGGCGATGGCTGCCAGACCTGAACTCACGACCGTATTCTGCACATTGTTATAGAAGGCCTGGCCGCGGACGCCGTCGTGTCCGAACATGACTTCGCCGAAGGGGGTCCAGCGCTCACGGCGATGAAATGGGAATTGCAGGCCAAAGAGGAAGTTATACTCGCGCGTATCGGCGTTGAAGGTCGTGCCGGGCGGACAATTGACCTCGCAGTTCGGGAAGGGCTCGGGAACGGCGGTTGGGATTTTTGAGTTGCCGAAATATTCCGTGCCTTCGACGACGAAGCCGACGTGATTCGTGAGGTTGATGCCGAAGGAGGCATTCCAGCCGTTGAGCTGGGCCCAGTGTCCGGTGTTGAAGAAGCCGGCTTGGGCGAAGGAATATCCGCCGAAGAGTTCGAGGCGCGGGAATTGCGGGCCGGGCTTGCGGGCGATGGGGATGGTCGTCGTCTCCTGCGAGGAGGTTGTTGAAGCGGCCGGGGGTTGCACTGAAGGCGGAGTCTGGGTGGTGGCCGTGGCGGGTGTGGTCGCGGAGGACTGAGTTGCCGGCGCTTGGTTCGCCGGCGGAGCCTGGTCCTGAGCTTGCGCCCAGGAGGTTATGCATAGCGCCACGGCAACTGCCAAGATCCCCAGAAAATTCCTCACGAAGCCTCCTAAAAGCAGTTCTCAGCTGTCAGTTCTCAGCTCTCAGTAACGGCTGCGGCGCTCCATGACCGCGGGAACGCACTCATGCAAAATGTCAACTGCAGTTACTGACCACTGGCCACTGATTACTGACCACTTCTATTCAACTGGTTTTCCGAAAACTGTATTGTAGTGGAGCTTTACGTCTCCGCAGGTGCCCTGGTCGGGGGAATAGACTACGCAGGAGTCGAAGGGGCGCGAATAGACGTGGAGCGATACGGCGCGCCGGTTCGCCTCGCGCGGATTCACCACACGATGCACCGGATGCTTGGGATCGACGGCGCAGGGATTTGCGGGAGACATTTCCACGGTGTTAGATGCGACGAGGCGGCAGGTTCCGGCGGTGTGGTCCTCAAATTCGACGATAAAATTTTCGACGCGGAGAGTGCCGATGGGGCAGGCCATCCAGCAGTTCTGATCGCGATGATTGTGGACGGAGCTGGACTGGCCAATTTCCCAGCAGATGGCGATGAGCTCGTAGAGGTCGGTCTTGTCGATGAGGTTGCGCGTGTAGTGCTGGCGGTTCCAGGTGAGATAGCGAGTCAGACTGGGCTCTTCGACGGGAAAGGCGGTGAGGAGGGCGCGGACCTGTTCGGTCTCGTCGAAAGCGGCCTTTCGAAGAGCGCGGAGCTTGGCGACCAGGGTCTCGATGGGGACGCGTTTGGTTGTGGTCAGCGTGGTCATGGGGTGGTGAGCGAATTATTGAGTATAGCGGAAGGGGATTGCAGAAGTCAGAAGTCAGATTGCAGAAGTAGCTGGGAGCTGCGAGCTACGAGCTGTGGTAGGGCACCCCGCGAAGGTAGCTTCATCGTAGCTTGCGACGCTCTTATGTCAAGAAAAGCAGAGACCTTTGTGCGATGTGCACAAATTGATATTTCCGAATCGGGATGCGTCCCGATGTGGCGCAGACTGGGCGGCGGGCGAGGACGCCCGCCTAACCGCCGGCGCTACGGTCAGTCGATGAACATGCAGTCGCCGTAGGAGTAGAAGCGGTAGTTGGCTGATACGGCGTGGCGGTAGGCGCTTAAGACCAGGTCGGTTCCGGCCAGGGCGGAGACGAGCATCAGCAGCGTGGATTCGGGGAGATGGAAGTTCGTCAGGAGGGCCTCGACTGCCTGGAATTTGTAGCCGGGATAGATGAAGATGTCGGCTTCGCCGTGGCCGGGATGGATTTGGGATGCGTCCGATTGGTTTGCGGCGCGACTGGACTTGGCTTGCTGGGCTGCGAACTCCAGAGTTCTTACTGTGGTCGTGCCTACCGCGACCACTCGGCGGCCTTCGGATTTTGCTTTGTTGATTGCTTGGGCTGCGGCTGGAGAGATTTCGTAGGACTCGCGGTGGAGTTTGTGATCCTCGACATTTTCTACGCGGACTGGTTGAAAGGTGCCGAGGCCGACGTGGAGAGTTATTTCCGTGATTTCAATTTTGCGAGTTCGGATGTTTTCGAGAATCTCCGGCGTGAAGTGGAGGCCTGCGGTGGGGGCCGCTACTGATCCGCGAGACTTGGCGTAGATGGTTTGATAGCGGTCGCGATCGGCGGGGCGATCTTCGCGGTCGATGTAGGGCGGGAGCGGGATGTGGCCGAGGCGCTCGACGCGGGCGAAGAAATCTTCCACCGGTCGAAAGCGGATGCGGCGCTCGCCGTAGGCGCCGCGGGCTGTGACTTCGGCTTCCAGTTCGGGCGGGGTGCCGAAGAATAGTTTTTCGCCAACACTGATTTTGCGGCCGGGGCGGACCAGGCATTCCCATTCGTATTCGGCGGTTTGATGCGTGAGGAGGACTTCGACTTGTCCCCGGAGGAAGTCGTGAGCGGCGGGATTGTGCGGGCTTAGAGGATGAGCGCGCTGGCCGCTGCGGTGTCCGTAGAGGCGGGCGGGAAAGACTCTGGTGTTGTTGAGGACTAGCAGGTCGGTGGGGCGGAGGAGATTGGGAAGGTCGCGGAAGGTGCGGTCGTGCCAAGTTTTGGTTTTGCGGTCGACGTGGAGGAGGCGGGAGTTGGCTCGGTCGGGGAGAGGTTCTTGCGCGATGCTCTCGGGCGGGAGGTCGTAGTGGAAGTCGGAGACGCGCATGGGAGGCTAGAGGTCAGAGGTTAGAGGTCAGAGGTGAAAAATCATTATTGCAGAAGTCAGATTGCGGAAGTGGCTCTGTAGCTAACTTGGGCGGCGGCGAGGGCGCCGCCATAACCGCCGGCGAGACGCCGGCGCTACGGTCCGAAATGAAAACCCCTTAGACGCGGAAGTTGTCTGGACGCCAGGTTTGGATTGATTTCTTAATTTCGGCTGAGGAGATCTTCTCCGTTAACGCTCGTTGAACTAACGCCGGGAGTTCGCCGTCGGAGGCGAAACGCAGGCCTATCAGCTGGCTCTCGGTTAGCTCTGGGATGCGGGAACGGAGCGGCTCCGGGAGGATTGTGGCCAGACGAAGGCGCTCTTCGAGGCGGATTACGCGGTCTTGCACTTTGAGGGCGTTGAGACGGATTTTGAAGACTGCCGCCAGGGTGGCCAGGGCGAAGAGTACCAGCATCGTGCTGTGGATCGGGTGACGGGTGAAGTGAGTGGCGGCGTGAACGATGGCTGTGATTACTGCAATGATGAAGACTGGGAGAATGAAGAAGTGGAAGGGGGGATCCCAGCGGGTGTAATTGGCGTACGACTGTGGGGTGGGCATGGTGGCTCCTGTTTTGTAACGCGCAAGTTTAGCAGGTGGGAGGCGGAATGGGTTCGGGCTCGCTTGGCCGCTCGCGCGGGGGTTGGGGCGGAGGACAAATTGGAGAGCACGAGGTCCTTCGCTCGGCCGCTCAGGATGACAAAAGTGGGGTGGGCAGCTCAGGATGACATAGCCCAAAAACAGACATTCCCTCTAAATAGAGATCTCCTTCCTCACAATTCTCCCACCTCCAATTCTCCCACCTCCAATTCTCTTAGTAAAACCAGCATTTTGATGGCAGGTTTTGGGCAGGTGCGATACCATAAAACGGACAGGGTGTGCCTATGAGGAGCGACCGCGCTCTACGTGTCGCCATCGTCGAATTCGGAAGATTGTTGCATGCAAACGGGTTTGTTGCTGCGACGGATGGAAACTTGTCGGTGCGGCTGGATGACGAACGGCTGCTGGTAACTCCCACCTGCATCTGCAAGGGGCGGATGACACCCGGCGATATGGTCATCGTCGACATGGATGGAAAGCGGCTGTCTGGGAAGCGGCGCGTCTCGAGCGAGATCGGGATGCACCTGCTGATTTACCGGCTGCGGCCGGAGGTCAACGGGATCGTGCACGCTCACCCGCCGACGGCGACCGGATTTGCGGCTTCGGGGTTGGGGTTAAGCAGTCCGCTGGTATGCGAAGTGGTGGTCGGGTTGGGATCGATTCCGCTGGCGCGGTATGGGACGCCGGGAACTCCGGAATTGACCGATGCGCTCGAGCCGCTGATTCCGAATCATGATGCGATCCTCATGGCGAATCACGGCGTGGTGACTTGCGGGTCATCGCTGGAGAGCGCGTACATGAAGATGGAAACCGTCGAGCATTTTGCAAAGATCGCACTGGTGACGCATATGCTCGGGCACGCGCAGCCGCTCGGAGAGAAGGAAGTTGAGAAGTTGAATGAGGTGCGGATGCGATATAACCACGCCTCTGATGGGCGGCGGCCCGTTGCGGAAGTGGAGTTGGATGAGGCGGTGAGGACGGGAAGCAGGAGATAGGGGATTGCAGGGGTCAGATTTCAGATTGCAGATTTGAGAACCTCTCGCCGCAGAATACGGGAATCGAATCAGGGCACGATTGATTTCGTGCCTTTTTATTTTATTGCAGGCCCTGTCCTGTTCTGCTCGGTTTCTTCTTCGATTGAGCAGGGCGGGCAGGAATGCCCGCCCCACACAACTATCTTTCTCCTCCAAAACGAAAACGGAAACCTGCGCGGAAGTTTGCTGTGATGGCTGGATAGCCTACTACTTCGTTGTAGTGCTGGTTCAGGATGTTGCCGGCGTTGGCGTAGGCCGTTATGTGACGATTGATTTCTCGCCACACGCCTAAATCCAGAAGCGCGTAGCCGGCGGCATGAGTTATGCCGAAGCCTTCGAAGTCGGTGTCGGGACGTCGGCCTATTGCGCTTGCTCCTAACGACCCTCCCCATTGATTTCCCAGATATGTGAATAGCGCTGTGCCGGATTGCTTGGGGCGGCGGAGCAGGGGATTGCCGGTCTGATAAATGGGATCGCAGAAATTCGCGGGCGTGCAGAGCGGAGCTTCCAGATATTGCGTCGAGAGGTTGGTGTAGGCGGTGTTGAATAGGAGATGAGTGGTGATCTTTCCTTCCAGTTGCAGTTCGGCACCGTGGGCTAGCGATTTTTCGACGTTGAAGAATTGGCCTACGCCTTCGTTATTTTCGGCGAATTCGATCTGATCGTGGAAGAGATTGTTGAAATACGTCGCGTTGAAAACCCAACGGCCTTCCAGGAAATTCTGCTGAATTCCGGCTTCGAAGACGCGGGTGCGCTCCGGGAGAAGAGCGGGGTTGGGGACGTAGTAGGGCGGGCCGGCGGAGATCTGATAAAGGCCGGGTTCCATGAATCCGGTGGCGTAGGAGAAACGGAGACGGGTGCCGGAGAGGAATTCGTTTCCGCGCAGGGCGAGAAGGGTGAGAGCAACGCGGGGGAGGCCGATGTTGCCGAAGTCGCTGTTGTGGACGAGGCGCGCTCCGGCGATTACGTTGAGGCGGCCTAGGGTGAGTTGCTGTTGGACGTAGAAATCGTTTTCGAGACGGTTGGCGGCGGTTGACGGCGGGTAGAGCAGGTTTCCGATCACGCCGTTTTCGTTTTCGACCCAGTAGCCGAAAGTTGTGTGGGCCCAGGATCGCTCGGAATAGTCACCTTGATATTCGAAGCCGATGCGGTTGATGTGATCGTACTCGAGGGTTGGATAGTCGAACGGGAAGCCGTATCCGCTGATGCGGGCGTCGTCGCCGGTGAGATTGACGTCGTGATAGCGGTAGAGATAGTCGAAGGCGGTGAAGCGATGCTGCCATCCGGAGGGCTGGTGAATGGAGAGTTCGACGCTGCCGAGGAGATTGTTCTGGTGCGAGTGCTCGGCGGGATCGGGCGGGAGAGGATAGAAATTTTCGCCGTCGGCGGTGACGATGGGATCGTATCCGTTGAAGCTGAACTCTCCCGGGAGGCCGGTGTAGCTGTTGGAGTGGCGGACGCGGACGCGCAAGGCAATCTCGTCGGAGAGGGACATGCCTACGTTCGCGCCTTGCAGCGATTGCGTGTAGTGATTATTGATGCCTTGCCCGTTGGTCGAGAACTGGTTGGCGAAGGCGTTGTAGTCGAAGCGGCGCCAGGCGCCGGAGAGAGAGGTGTAACCGTTGGCGGTGCCGAAGTTGCCGCCGTCGGCGCCGAAGCGGAGTTCGGGGATGGGAGTGCTGCCGGTGCGGGTCCAGATCTGGAGGACGCTGGTCATGGCGTCGGAGCCGTAGAGAGTGCTTTGGGCGCCACGGACGAACTCGACGCGGTCGGCTTCGGCGAGGGAGATCGTGCCGAAATCGGTGGTCTGTCCGGGAACGTCGACGGCTACGCCATCGACGATGACCTTGTTGTAGGTGGACTCGCCGCCGCGGACGAAGAGAGAAGAGATGCCACCGCGCTGGCCGGCGGCGTTGACGACTGCGCCGGGAAGGATGCGGAGCATGCTGGAGGCGGCGATCGGATGGAGCGTGGTGAGTTGCGCGGCGCTGAGTGTGTCGATGCTGGCGGCGGTGGCTTCTCCGGGGACGGGGGTACGGGTGGCGGAGACGACTATGGTTTCGGAGGCTGGGGCTACCGTTAGGTGAATGGTGATATCGGATTCGTCGGAGACGTTGATGGTTTGCTGGGCGAAGCCGGGGGCGCGGACCTGGAGGTCCGAGGCGTGGTCTGCGTGGAAGGTGGTTGTCCCTTCGGCTGTTGTTGTTTGGGTGGCGATGATTTTCTTGCCGTCGAAAAGGAAGACTTCGGCGTTCGGGACGGCGGCGGATTCGGGGTCGAGAACTCTTAACTTTAGGTCGGCGGCGACGGCGGGGAGGGAGAGGAAAAGGGCGAGGGCCAGGACGAGAACCACTCGAAGAGACACCGCTGAAAAGTGGGACAAAACAGCAGGTCCCTCGCTTCGCTCGGGATGACAAGAAAATTTAGGGTTATCGGGGTGACAAGAAGTGAGTGGTGATGGGCGCATTCCATTCTCCTTTACACGCGAAAGGTTTTGGTGATGGTTTGCGCCGGTCTCCTGGCTTGCGAGTTAGAGCTTTTGGGCTCGGGTGAATGCGGCGTCCTTCCCAGGAAGTTTTTCCCAGTGAACGGCCGCGAGTGTCCTCGCTAACAGTTGCGCGGCAGCGCGGGATTTGCACCCGCTTCCCATAGTCCGGTGGGACTACGATCTGCGCAAACCTATGGTTGAGAAAGAGCGAAAGTACGGTTTGGTCAATTTAGCTGGCGTCGGTGGGGTTGTCAATGCGAGGGCAGAGGTAAGAGGTTAGAGGTGAAAACCTGATTGCAGCTAGCTATGAGCTTTGAGCTTGAACCCTATGGCTTACGCATTTGCGGGGAGAACTCCTTGCTGAGCCAGTTTGCGCTGCCTGAGTGTATGGTCCTTCGACTCCGCTTGCTCGCTTTGCTCACTCCGCTCCGCTCAGGATGACACTATTGAAAAGTTACTCGCGGAGAATTGGGAAGTCTCGGGAGCCTACGCGATGCACGTTCTGCTCGGCGTAGGCGGTTACTCTTTCGAGGGCGGATTGGAGTTGGCGGTGGAAGTCTGACATTTTCGCGTCATCGGCATTTTCGGGGACGTGGATTTTTTTGCTGAAGCGGACCAGGGCTTTCGAGAAGGGCTTGGGGATGAGTAGGGCGTCCCAGGTGTTTAGGACCCAAGGATCGTCGATGGCTACGTAGAAGGCTGCCATTGGAAGCGCTGTTGCTCGTGAGAGGAGGACTGGGCCTGGCTTGGCTACGTATTTTGGACCGCGCGGGCCGTCGATGGTGAAGACTACTGGAGTTCCTTTTTCTAGTTGCGATTTTAGGCCCAGGAGGGCTTCGGCTCCGCCGCGGGTGCTGGAGCCGCGGACGGCGACGAAGCCTAGTTTTTCGATGGCGCGCGCGATGTATTCTCCGTCGAAGCTACGGCTCACCATGACGGCGGCGCCGATCTTTCTCCAGAGCCAGGCTCCGGCGAAGACGGCTCGATGCCAGAAGGAGTAGATGACTGCGGGCTCGTAGATGATGTTTGGATCTGCGGGCGGTTCTTCCCAGGAGATGGAGTAGCGGAGGGTGGGACCGATCAGGGAGATGGCTGCGTAGCTGGCCTGCGTGACCAGCCAGAGGGAGAGACGCTGGCGGAGGGTGAACGGGTGTGGGGTGGAGGGCACGAGGACATTGTAGGGCAGAGGTTCGAGGTCAGAGGTCAGAGGTGAAAACCTTGTTGCAGATTGCAAAGGTCAGATTGGAGAGGTAGCTATGAGCTGTGAGCTTGAACCTATGGCTTACGCATCGCGGGGAGAATGCCTTGCGGCGGCAGTGATTCCGGACGAGCTTGTAGGGGTCCTTCGACTACGCAAATAGTTCGCTGCGCGAACTACTTGCTCCGCTCAGGATGACAGAGTTGATTAGGGATGCTTACTTCACTTTGTTCCGCTCAGGATGACATCCCGATAAAATCACGGACTCGCGGGATGAAGTTTCCTTTTTTATACCAACTGAGATCATGCTTCGAGGTAGGCTACCAGCCAGTCTTTCAGTCGCTGGCGGCGATCGTCATGGGTGTCGAAGCGGATGCCGAAGCTTTTGTTGCTTTTTTTCCAGGCTACGCTGCCGCGAACCCAGACGCGCGGCAAAGTCAAAAGGGAAAAAGAAACTTCGACCGGGCTGCCTGGTTCGGGCGCGTGCGAGGCCTTCATCGACATGCCGCCGCTGCTGATTTCCTGGCTGGTCGCGGAGACGCGGGCGCCGTCGCTGAGGGTTACGCGGACTTCGGTCATGACAGGGACTCGGACGTAGCGCTGGAACTCGTGGACGATGAGGTTGCGGCTCGATCGCACCAGCTTGAGCGCGGCTGAGCGCTCAAGGGGTTCGAGGAAGACGGCATTGAGGCAGAGCTTGGAGTAGCGAAGCGCGTCCTGCGCGGTGCCGCCGAGTCCGTAGATGATCATGCGGTTGTTGGAGAGGGACGAACGCGCGAGCTCGATGACGGGGCCGGCGCCGGGGTCGAGGCGCAGGACGCAGGCCTCAAACTTTTCGCGCTGCAGGCGGTCGGCTTGCTTGTGAGCGAGTCGAACGGTCTCGGTTCCGAATTGGCGGAAGCATTCGGAGAGCAAGGAATAAGAAGGTTCGGACAAATCGAACAGCGCGACCCGCGCAGTGGACTTGCGGGGCATGGGGAGCGTTGGGGGAGCTGCAATTGTCGTGCTCATGAGTTCCAGGGGTGAACTCCTTCAAAAGTCCATTCTGGCGGGCGGTTTGGCGCATGGACAGATTTCGAAAGGACGTAGGAGGAAGGCTTTGGTACATCACGAAGGGCTGGAGTTTGGACGTGCGGACCTTACGGCTTTGGGCGGGTGTACTTGAGTTACATCTGAGGGTAACCGCGTACAACGTGGTGAAAACGCGGGGTCGGATAAGGGAGCGGTGAAGGGATTAGTCCATGGTCGGTGGTATCCCACCCTAACGTCGCAAAAGGCGCGACGTTAGGATGGGACACCCTCTTTTCTTCTGGTCGCAGATTCAGGCATAGGCCAGTTTGGAGCGGCGGCCTGCGTAGGCTGCAGCGAGGAGAACTGCTCCCATAATCAGGTAGCGCGTGGGCTCGGCGGACTCGGGGCTGGTGCCTAGAAAATCCAAACCTGGGAGGTGATGCGCCGGGCCTATGTACCACCAGACTGTGTAGATGGCCTCGAAGACCTTGCTGGTGCCGCTCCAAATGCCGAGAGCTAGTGCGAGAGACGGAATGAATAAGGTGCAGGCCAGCCAGGCTGCGAGGGCTGGGCGATCGTGCGCGATCAGGAGACGAATGGCTAGGCCTCCGTTGGTGGCGGCGGCGACTATGAGGCCCGCGATCCAGACGGCGGGAAGTTGGCGAACTAGCGATCGCTGGGACGAGAAGATGAGCGAGGCGGTGTTGAAGCGGGCTTCGCGCGTGCCCATCTGCGACCAGACGAGGATTGGCCAGAGGAGAGCAACTACGGCTACGCCTCCGCGGGAGGCGTCTACGGGCGAGGCTATGCTGGCGATGAAGAGACCCGCTGCTACCGCATACCACCACCAGCGGTGGCCTTTCAGCATTAGCTTGAGTTCGGCGGCGATTGTGCGCGAGAGGACGAAAGGTGAGGATTTCGATTTTGGGAGCGGAGTCAAGTGGGCGGAACTGGCTAGCGCGGCGGCTGCTTGTGGAGGCGCATTCGCGAATCCATTCGCGGTTGCGGGAGTCGCTGTCGCGGGTGGGGCGCGGCGCGATTTATTCAGGCTCCATTCCTGCGCAGGATCGAAACGGTGGAAGAACACGGCAGCGATGAGAGCGATGATGACGGCGACTAGTAGCGTGGTGATGCGGCTCAGATAGAGCGTGGGCGTGGGGTGGAGTCCGTTCCAGAGGAATGTCTTGGTGGTCTTTGTGTCGCCGATGGTCAGCGAGGAGCCGTGCGAGTAGTCGGGAGCGACCGCGCGGAGGTCCTCCTGCATCTGTCCCATGATGGAGACGGTGCCGTTGAAGTCGGAGAAATAGTTGCCGGCGTTGAGGCGACCAGCGGCGTCGATTGAGCTGATGGGGACGGCGAGGAGCGCGGTCCAGAGAAAAAAGTAAACTACGTTGCCGATGCCGCCGCGGAGGCCGGGGATCGATTCGAAGAGGATAGCGACTGCTCCGGTGAAAGCGACAGAGGGGAGCGCGAAGAGGACGAACGGTGAGAGCAGCGGCCAGAGATGGACGTGGGGATCTTCGGCCTTCAGAAATTGCATGGCGACCGCGGCGACAGCTATGACTCCGACCATGGAGGCCAGGACCGCGAAGTTGCTGATCATCTTCGCGACCGTGTAGAAGCTTTTGGTCATGGGCGTGGTGGCGAGGATGTGGCCTACGCGCGTCTCCTGATCGCGCTCAATGCTGCCTTTGACGATGTAGAAGCCGATCAGGCTGAGGAAGAGCGAGGCGACGAGGGTCATCGCGCATCCGACCCACGCGGAGTTGAAGACGCCGCGGTATTCGTCGAGGCGGACGACGATTTTGCCGGTGGCCGCGCAGTAGCCGAGATAGACGGCGAAGGCGAGGGTGACCAGAAAGTTGTAGCGGCGGACTCGCTCGAGGAAGTCGGCGCGGACGAGGTGATAGAGTACGCGGGCCTTCATGCGGCCGCTCCTACGCGATGCGTGTTCAGGCAATAGAGGTAGGCATCTTCGAGCGTGGGAGCGAGCGGCTGCGCGCCACTAGGGGCAGAGGGCGCGAGCATGCGGACGTGGACTCCGTCGGCGCGGCGGGCGGTGCCGCTGATCAGATATTGCTGCTTGATGGATTGCAATTCGTTGCTGGGGACTACGCCTTCCCAGACTTTTCCTTCGACTTGTTGGAGAAGTTTTTCGGGCGCGGCGTGCGCGACTAACGTTCCGCCGGAGATCAGCGCGATGTCGGTGGCGGTGGCTTCGACGTCGGAGACGATGTGGGTGGAGAGGATGACGACGCGCTCGCCGGAAAGTTCGGAGAGGAGGTTGCGGAAGCGGACGCGCTCTTCGGGATCGAGTCCGGCGGTGGGCTCGTCGACGATGAGAAGCTGCGGGTCGTTGAGGAGGGCTTGCGCGATGCCGATCCGCTGCTTCATGCCTCCGGAGTAGCCGCCCAGCGGGCGTTTGCGGACGTCGTTGAGGTTGACCAGGTTGAGGAGTTCGTCGATGCGGCGGCGGCTTGTTGCGGCGTCGAGGCCTTTTACGGCGGCCAGGTATTCTAGAAATTCGACTGCGTTTAGATTGGGGTAGACGCCGAAATCCTGCGGGAGATAGCCGAGGACACTGCGGATGGCGTCGGGATTGCGGGCGAGGTCGATATCGTTCCAGAGAACGCGGCCCTGGGTGGTGCGGGTGATGGTGGAAAGGATGCTCATGAGCGTGGTCTTGCCGGCGCCGTTGGGGCCGAGGAGGCCGAGGACTCCGGGGCGGAGGTCGAGAGTGAAATCGCGCAACGCCCAGACGTTGCCGCGATATTGTTTGCTGACGTGCTGGATGGATAAGTTCAACGGCGTTCCTCCCCGGGAACAAAGACTAGCGCATTGAACGTAGGTTGCGTTGGAAAAGTTCCGGGAGGTCAGAGGTCAGAGGTTAGAGGTCAGAGGTGAAAGGCTTTATTGCAGAAGTCAGATTTCAGATTGCAGAAGTAAAGGCCTCAGGGTTCAGGTGTGGATGTGGCGCTTCGTGTCTATTGAACATTCACGAATATTTTGCGTATCGCTTAGTATGATGTGGGCTTCGGGACCATCTTGTCCCTTGCGGCTACTTTGACTGCCTCCTCTCCAACATTGACGTCTCATCTTTCACCGTCTTCGTCTTTGCCGCTGCGCGTTGAATCGCTGGTTAAGCGGTTTGGCGCGGTTACTGCCGTTGACGGCATCTCGCTTGAATTGCGCTCCGGGGAGTGCCTTGGATTGCTCGGGCCGAATGGGGCGGGCAAGAGCACTTTGATTCGCAGCATTGTTGGTCGGGTGTTGCCGGATTCGGGGGCGATTTTTGTTTTTGGGGCGCGGGCGGATTCGGTGGAGGCGCGGCGGACGCTTGGGTGGATTCCGCAGGAATTGGCGCTTTATCCGCGGCTTACTTGCGGAGAGAATCTCCGGGCGTTTGGGCGATATCACGGATTAGACGGAGCTGCTTTGGATCAGGCTGTGGCGCGATGCCTGGGCTGGGCTACGCTTACGGATCGCGCGGGTGAATTGGTCAGGAATCTTTCTGGCGGAATGAAGCGGCGTCTTAATATGGCGGCGGGGTTGATTCATGGGCCGAAGCTGGTTTTGATGGATGAGCCTACGGTTGGAGTTGATCCACAGTCGCGCAATCATATTTTTGAAATGATCGAGAAGCTGCGCGATGAAGGCATGTCGATTATTTATACGACGCATTACATGGAAGAGGCGGAGCGGCTGTGCGACCGGATCGCGATTGTCGATCATGGGAAAGTCATTGCCCAGGGGACGAATGCGGAGCTGGTGTCAAGTGTGTTTGGGTCGCGTTCGCAGGTGACGGCGCGGTTTGCTGGCGCGGATGAACGTGTAGGGGCATGGGTGGCGGAGCGCGGAGGGCGAATCGTGGATGGTGCGGCGGAGATTACCGTCGAGCGTGCGAGCGAGATTGCCGCGCTGTTGGACGCCGCGAGCAAAGCAGGGTTTGAGCTGATGGACATGGCCTTGCACAGGCCGAATCTTGAATCGGTGTTTCTGCATTTGACTGGGCGGGCGCTGCGAGAGTGAAAACCGATTGCAGATTGCAGAGGTCAGATTGCAGAAATAGCGATGAGCTGTGAGCTTTGAGCTTGAAACACTCGCTTCAGGGATGAGGAGAGTGCCTTGTGGCTGTTGTGATGGTGTACGAGCATTTAGGGGGCCCTTCGACTTCATTTGCTCGCTTCGCTCACTGCGCTCCGCTCAGGATGACAATTTAGTTTAGGGGTCTGACGACCGATGATGATTTCGTCGATTGTTCGAACGGCGGTGGCTTCTTTGCGGCGCGATCGGGCGGCGCTGGCTTTGAGTTTTATTTTGCCTGTCGTGTTCTTCAGCATTTTTGCGGTGATTTTTGGCGGGCGGGGCGGGGTTTCGCCGAAGGTGAAATTGATTGTGGTCGATGAAGATCACAGCCGGGCGTCGGAGAGCATTGTAAAAGGGCTGCGGGGAGAGTCGTCGCTCGCGGTGCGGACTCGGCCAGCGGCGGTTAAGGGAGCGGAGCAGCCGGAATATACGGCGGCGGGCGCGGAAGCGGCAGTCAAGGGCGGCGATGTGCCGGTGGCGGTGATTATTCCGAAGGGATTTGGGGAGAATCCGATTTCGTTTGGGCCGCGCGCTGCCGGCGCGCCGACGATTCAGTTACTGAAAGATCCAAGTGACATGATTGCTTCGGAGATGGTGACAGGGCTGCTACAAAAGGTCGGGATGACTTCGATGCCTGACGTGATGGCGGAACAGGGAACGAAGAGCCTGGAGCAGTATGCCGGGGCGCTGACAAAGGAACAGCGCGAGCGGCTTGATGAGGGATTGCGGTATTTGCGGGAAAATCCGGATGCGGCGGCAGGAGTGATGGGCGCCAACGGCGGGCAGATTGTTCCGGTCACGGCTCGGGCGGTGGTGGGGGAGAATCATGCGGACATGATTTCGTTTTACGCGGCGGCGATTGGGGTGATGTTTCTGCTGTTTACCACGAGCGGCGCGGCGGGAGCTCTGCTGGAGGAAGCGGAGAGCGGAACGCTGGATCGGGTGCTGAGCTCGCGCGTCACGATGACGTCGCTAATGCTCGGCAAGATGGCGTTCAATTCCCTGCTGGCGTTTACGCAACTGGTCGTCATGTTCTTGTGGGGATGGGCTGTGTTCAAGCTGGATTTCTGGGCGCATATTCCGGGGTTTGTGGTGATGGGCGTGTGCACGGCGGTGGCGGTGGCGGCGTTTGGCATGTTGCTGGCCAGCGCTTGTACGACTCGGGCTCAGCTGGGGGCGCTGTCGACCTTGATTATTTTGATTATGTCGTCGATTGGCGGGAGCATGTTTCCTCGCTTCCTGATGCCCGAGGCTATGCAGAAGGCTGGGTTGCTGACAATTAACGCCTGGGCGATTGACGGGTTCACGAAAATCTTCTGGAGAGAAGAACCTGTGTCACATTTGTGGCCGCAGGTGGCCGTGTTGCTGGGGATTGCGGTAGTGCTGTTTGCCGTCGCGCGAAGAGTGGCGAGGAGATGGGAATTCGCGTGAGGCGATTGCTGAAGTCAGAAGTCAGATTGCAGAAGTAGCTTTGGGCTTTTGAGCTCTGAGCTTTGAGCAACCTAACCCCCGAATTGGCATTATTTAGGATGGACTCATTCGAATTGCTTACGAAATCCTGCCAGCTGATCCTTCAGATCGGCGAGATCCTTTCTTAGGTTGCTTACTTCTTCTTCCAGACGCGTGAAGCGGTCGGTGTCGACCGCGTGTGTCCCAACGCCTGTCGCTGCCGTGCCGGCAGATTGCGTCTCTGGGACGCTCACATCCCCGGAGAGCAAGTGGGCGTAGCGGGATTCCTTTGTTCCGGGCTGGCGGGGGAGCATCTTGGCTAGCGGCGGGTCGCGATGCATTAGTTTTTGCAGGGCAGATTGGACGTCGTCGAGCGTTTCGAATTGGTGCATGCGCTCGGTGCGCCCGCGGAGCTCGCCCGGGGTTTGCGGGCCGCGGAGGAGAAGAACGCAGAGGACGGCGACTTCGGCTCGGGTGAAGTTGAAGACCTCTTGCGTGCGGTGCTCGTATTTCGTGACACGGCTGTCAGCGCCGCTGGCGGGTCCCGCTAGCTTTTGCTCTTGCAGGCTGCTTAGCGCCTCGCGTACCGCGTTTTCGTCGAGCTGCATGACCGGGTCACGGTTCGATTTTTGATTGCAGGCGTTGACGAGGGCGTTGAGCGAGAGGGGATAGTACTCGGGTGTGGTGATGTCTTTCTCTATGAGGGCGCCCAGGACGCGGGCTTCGGATTCGGTGAGGGGTTCCATGCTGAGGAGATTGTACTGGGAGCGCGAGCGAGAGGTCAGAGGTTCGAGGTCAGAGGTCAGAGGTGAAAACCGTTCAGCCAAGAATTTCGCGCGCGATGAGGAAGGTGTTGGCGTGGGCTTCTGCGGTTATTGTGATTGGCTGCGCGTAGCCTCCGCCCAGGGTGATGACCAGCGGGATGTTCTGGTCGCGGGCCAGTTGCATGACCTGTCTATCGCGCTCTTTCAGGCCTTCCGGCGTGAGTTCCAATTTGCCCAGGCGATCCTCGGCGAGGCCGTCGACTCCAGATTGATAGAAGATGATTTCGGGGTGAAAGGCCTGGACTTCCGGCAGGACGCGGGCGAGCGTTTCGAGATAGGCGTCGTCGCCTGTGCCGGCATCGAGTTCTATATCGATGCGGCTTTGCTGCTTGCGGAGGGGAAAATTTTCTTTGCAGTGGACGGAAAGAGTGAGCACGTCTTCGTTATCGCGGAAGATTTCGGCGGTGCCGTCGCCTTGATGGACGTCGAGATCGACTATGGCGGCGCGATGGATCTTGTGGCTGTTGCGCAACGCGTTGATCGCCACGGCAATGTCGTTGAAGACGCAAAAGCCGGAGCCCTCGGCGCGAAAGGCGTGATGGGTGCCGCCAGCCAGGGTGCCGCTCCAGTTGTGCATGCGCGCTTCGTTGGTGGCGGAGAGCGTGCTGCCGACTGAGGCCAGCGTGCGCTGGACGAGGCCCTCGGACCACGGGAAACCTATGCGGCGGATGGCGGCGGGGTCGAGACGGCCTTCGAGGAAGGCACGAACGTAGGCGGGATCGTGCGTCTGCGCGATGATCGCAAAGTCTGCGAGCGGCGCGGGTTCGAGTGTGAATCCGCCATCGGCCTCGAGCATTTCGCGCAGCAGGCGATACTTTTCGATCGGAAAGCGGTGTCCCGGCGGCAGCGGCAGCTCGTAGTGATCGGTGTAGAAAAGGCGCGGCGGGCTCACAGTTTCTCAGCATACGGCATGTACACTGATTTGAGTTGCGATGAGTTATAGGCTGCGAAGACTCCAAAGATCGATCCTGCGCGCCATCGGTGCCTGTGTTCTGATTGGCATCGTCGCGACGGCCGCCTTCTCGCAGGATGCGTCCAAGCAGCCGAGCCCATCGGCTTCGCAATCCGCGCCGGAGGAACAGATTTATCGCAACACGACCTTCGGAATTCGCTACAAGATTCCATTCGGCTGGGTCGACCGCACGAAAGAAATGCGCGAGCAGGCTGCGACCAAGCCGGAGTCCAAAATCAAGCCAGATCCCGAAGCGAAGCCGGAGACGAAAGCGCATGCCACCGCGCCCCCCGCCGGCGGCTCCAGTTCCTCGAATCCTAAAGCGACTTCGCGCGCCCGCTCGGCAAGAAACAAATCTACGAAGGACGTGCCGAGCGAGGTGCTGCTAGCCATCTTCGAGCGCCCGCCCGAGGCGGCGGCTGACAGCGTCAACTCGGGTGTAATCATCGCCTCAGAGAGTGCGGCATCCTATCCCGGCCTCAAGACGGCAGAAGATTTTCTCGGGCCGCTCACGGAGCTGACCGCTGCTCAAGGCTTCAAGGCGAGCGGCGATCCATCCGGCCTCACCATTGACGGCCGCGAAGTCGTGCGCGCCGACTTCAGCAAGCAACTTACCGAGAGCCTCACCATGCATCAGTCGACGCTGGTGCTGGTGGCGAAGGGACAGATCGTTACGTTCACGTTTATTGCGGGGAGCGAGGATGAAGTGGACGATCTGATCGAGAATCTTAGGTTGACGAGTGCAGGATATTAAATCACGGCGTATATTGCTCCCAATCAATGTCCTGGTATTGGAACAACATTACGGATAGGGACTCGGCTAGGTACGCCACCACCACGGCAGTGTGGGTCAGTTATTTTCTTGCGGTCCTTAGCGCTTTGCTCGCTATCGTGAGGTTTGTCCGTCACGAGTTCGGTTATGAAATCCTTGTAGGCCTGGCATTGGTGAATGCCGTTTTATTCGCGGGGACCGGCTGGGGGATCGGAAGATTGTCTCGTGCGGGTGTTGTTTTCGGTTTGTCTCTCTATTTGGAATGGTTGGCTTCAGTCTTCAGCCACCGCTTCACTGTCAGTGACATTGCTCCCAACATATTGGGAATCATCTTCCTCGCAGCTTACATAAACGCGCTGCGTGGAGTATTTGCATATCGAAAAGTGGTCACGCCCCCGGTCGGCGCGTAAGCAGCGAGCGCCTAGAAATACGTCTTTTATCCCATTCAAAACGAGCCATTTACGCCCCCGGTTCGAGCCTCAAAATCAGCCTGATTTATGCTAAAATAACATCAGCTCAGGTGATCGCTAACTAGCAGAAATTTCAATAAGTTGAGGTTACCCTGGCTTCCGGTGGCGCTACCTCCAGCCTAGGCGCTTGACCGGCGTTTTCCACGCGAAAAAACGGAGCAGAATGGCCACGAAAGAAGTGAATACGCAACTTGCGGACGCGAAGAACGCTGACGCAAAAATGACGGACCCGAAAAATAAAAACGGCAAAGCCCCGAACGGAGAGTACAACGCGGACTCGATCAAAGTTCTCGGTGGCATGGAAGCGGTGCGGCTGCGGCCCGCGATGTATATCGGGTCGACGGGCGATATTGGACTGCATCATCTTGTTTATGAGGTCGTCGACAATTCGGTCGACGAGGCGCTTGCCGGATACGCCGACAAGATTGACGTCACGATCGAGTCGGACAACTCGATCACCGTGGTCGACAACGGGCGCGGCATTCCGGTCGACAACATGGATATCGATGGAGAGAAGGTTTCTGCGGCGCAGGTCGTGATGACCAAGCTGCATGCGGGCGGCAAGTTCGATTCTTCGACGTACAAAGTTTCCGGCGGACTGCACGGCGTTGGTGTGAGCTGCGTGAACGCGCTCAGCCATGAACTGGAACTTGAAATCTGGCGCGACGGATTTACCTGGGAGCAGACGTATTCGAAGGGTGAGCCGACCAGCAAGCTGAAGAAGACGGGCGCGGCCAAGGTGAAGACGGGAACGAAGGTTCACTTTACTCCCGACCGCGAGATCTTTACCGTTACCGAATATAACTTCGATACGCTTTCGCAGCGCCTGCGCGAACTGGCATTCCTTAACAAGGGATTGACCATCACGCTCACCGACGAGCGCAATATCGACGCCAAAACCGGTACGGCGAAGAAGAGCGAGTTCAAGTACAACGGCGGAATCAGCGAATTTATCAAGCACCTGAATCGTGGCAAGCAGACCTTGCACGAGAAGCCGATCTACATGGAGGCCGACAAGGATCAGGTGCACATCGAGATCGGGCTGCAGTACAACGACGGGTACTCGGAGTCGGTGTTCAGCTTTGCGAACAACATCAATACTGTTGACGGCGGTACGCACCTTTCGGGCTTCCGCACCGCACTCACGCGCACCATTAATTACGCCGGAAAGCAGATGGGGACGTTCAAGGATGAGAAGGAAACGCTGACCGGCGATGACGTTCGCGAAGGTCTGGTGGCGGTCATCAGCGTGAAGCTGCCACAGCCGCAGTTTGAAGGACAGACGAAGGGCAAACTGAATTCGGATATCGCCGGGGTAGTGCAGGCGGTGGTCAATGAAAAGCTGGGTGCATTCTTCGAACAGAATACCGCGGTCGCGAAGCGCATTATCAACAAGGCTGTGGATGCGGCGCGGGCTCGCGAAGCCGCGCGCAAAGCTCGCGATCTGACGCGGCGTAAAGGCGCGCTCGATGGCGGAGGGTTGCCGGGTAAGCTGGCGGATTGCTCGGAGCGGGATCCGAACCGCTGCGAGTTGTTCCTGGTCGAGGGCGAGTCCGCAGGCGGCACCGCAAAGCAGGGGCGCGACCGGCGCTTCCAGGCGATTCTGCCGCTCAAGGGGAAAATTCTCAACGTCGAAAAGGCGCGTATCGACAAAGCGCTGGCGCACGAAGAAATCCGCGCGATGATTACCGCTCTCGGCATGGGCGTCGGCAACAACGAAGTGGAGATCGAAAAGCTCACGTTCTTCTTCAGGCAGATGAAGCCGCTCATCGATCGGGGAAACGTCTACATTGCACAGCCGCCGCTCTTCGGCATTCGCAAGGGCAAGTCGCACCAGTACATCAAGAACGAACACGAATTCGTGAAGGTGATGGTGAAACGGGCGTCGGAAGGGCTCGTGGTGCGGTACGGCGAAGGCGCGGCCAAGCTCGAAGGCGCGACGCTTACCAAGTTCATTACCGTGCTGAACGAGTACCTCGGCTTCTTTGACAAGGTAAACCAACGCCTGCGCGACGAGCGGATTACCGAGCTCCTGCCGCGGCTCGATCTTGCCAAGCGCGCCGACTTCGAAGGCGAGAAGAAAGAAGCACCGAAGAAGATCGAGAAGCTTGAAAAAGAAATCAAGCGCCTGCAAAAAGACCTGAAGCTGAAGAGCGTCGAGACGAGCTTCGACGAAGAGCACAACTTGTGGGAGGTGAAGTACGTCAACTCGCAGGGCGCCGAGCACATCGTCAACTGGGAGCTGGCGTCGACGCCGGAGGGCCGGCAGCTGATCTCGAAGTTCAAGCAGATTGCGGAGTATCTCGAACCGCCGTTTGTGATTGAGAGCATGCCAAAGGCGGCAAAGTCGGGCGATGGGGCTGGGGCCGCGGATGAGGTCGGCGAAGGTGAGGGCGCGGACGGCGAGGCGACAGTCGAAGCCAAGGCCGAGAAGAAAGCCGCAAAGCCCGCCCGCCGCGCGAAAGAGCCGGAGATCGTCGAGAAGGCCACGGCGCGCGAGCTGTTTGATTACATCCTCAATGAAGGGCGGCGGGAGTACACCATTCAGCGCTACAAAGGGCTGGGCGAGATGACGGCCGAGCAGCTCTGGGAGACGACTATGGACCCGGAGCGGCGGACCTTGCTCTCGGTGAAGCTGGAAGATCTGGCGGAGACTGAGACGATCTTCACCACGCTCATGGGCGAAGACGTCGAAGGCCGGCGCAAGTTTATTGAAGAGAATGCGCTGGACGTGAAGAATTTGGATATCTAACGCACATTCGCCGACGCTGAGTGACGCCCGGCTTGCTACCGATGATGACGCATTTCGTCGAAGACTTCCCGTCCAAGGAGCCTGGCAGGAACGATCCTTGTTGGTGTGGATCTGGTCGCAAGTACAAGAAATGCCATTGGATCCGCGCGTCTGAGCGAGAACTTCCTATAGAAGCTCTTACTCAAGCGATGCGTAGCGCATGGGAGCATAAGCGGTGCCTGCATCCGCAGGCTGCGTCCGATGTCTGTGATCGGGTGGTTTCAGCGCACTCCATTCAGCGGTCCCGTATCCTCCAGAAACTTACCAGTTCATCCAATCACGTCCGAACGTTTCATCCAATTGACTTTGGATCGGACGGACGCCCTGTTGCTCGGCGGGTTGGGTGGCGGGATGCATCGACGTTTACTGGCTTTTGTAGTAAACACGACGGCGCTACATTTAAGCCGCTGGAAGAAGCCGAGTTTGTAGGATCAGCTGAACAATGCTTTCTTCTTGCATATCGAGCCGTTTGCCATGAGGTTTACCAGAAAACCGGATCGATGCGATCCTCTTCGCGACTGCGAGATCTGTTGGATAGAGGTTTTTCCAGAGAAGAGCAGCGTGGTTTTCAGAAAATATTGGCGGCGCAGAATGAATATGTAACGAAGGGGCTAGAGGACTTTCAGCGATTGAAGACAACAATGGACGCGCAGCTCTTGTCTGGTGACTACAGCGCATGGAATCGAATTATTGTTCGATTTCGCGGAGAGCTCTGCGTGGCGAGTATTGGCGCCGTCTCCCCAAACAAGGATATGCACGGTGAAATGCTTCAGTACCTCCACGAAATTACCGCTCAGATGGAGGAAATGCCATTCGGAATTGTAGCAACCAAAGAAGGAGGCGCCGCGATTTTCACTTGGCTGAAGCAAGACCTTGCGCCTAGAAAGTTTGTCGACAGTCTACTCGAATTCGAGCAAAAGAAAATCCCTAGCCTATTGGTCCAATTTATATTCGCCTATATTGAAAACACATACTTTTCAGACAAATGGTGGAATTCTCTATCGATAGCCAATCGGGAACAGATTGAAAGGCTCGCTGCCATCGCCGACCCATACGATATGGAATTCGAGTATCTGCCCTATACGACTTTCGTTCCTTGGGAAGTAAGCGGCATTGACACGTATACATCGTAAATCAACTGCCGCGAAGTGGTGCGAACGCTTTTGGGTTTTCGGCGGGACTTCACAACAGACAGCTAGTGCTTCCTCCGCTTCCCGTGCCAGATCGTGCCGATCACAACCCGTTCACCGCGCACCCGGTACATCACGATGTACGGAGTATTTCCGATCACCAGTTCCCGCGTAGCGGGCTCGACTCCGAGTCGTCCGAGGCGGGGATGCGTCTTCAACGCCTCCACTACGGCTACGATTCGCGTGGCAAGCCGCGCTGAGGAAGAAGATGAAGAAACCCTCTCCGCGATTGATGAAGGGGTGCGCGACGCGAAGGCAGGACGAGTCGTGCCAGCAGAAGAAGTCCGCAAGCTCTTGCGAAAATGGGTCACCGGTTAAGAACTTGCCCACGAGCGGCGCCCGCTTAGTCGAAAAGCAGGTCAGCAGAGGCCGTGAGCTCATGGCCAAGAATCGCGACATCTTCCGCGCTCTAGCAAAATGACTACCTACGAAAGTCCCCTTGACTTAGTCGCCCAATCGCGGACCATAGAGGAAAAGGCACACAACATGCCGAGCCTGATCAGTTCTTTCACAAGATGATTAGTGCCCCGGGGCAGGGGCCTGCGGGGAAGAACAAGCAGAACCCCCAGCTAACCTCAACTAACCTCGCGCTTCGACTACTAAGAGTGTAAAAAATCCATAGTCGATGGGGGAGGGGGGGGGAGGGGGGGTACCTCCGAAATTCTTTTCCCAACTTGGTACTTCACCTCCGGATACGTTCTGCTAAACAGGAACCACAGGCCGGCGATCAGCAGGAAGAGCAGGTAGCTCGCCTCCGGTCCGACCGTGCCGCCGGTCAGCCAGTCGGGGCCGTGCAGGGACGATTTCAGCAGATGGCCGACCGTGGTGGTGCCGCTGTCGGGGACGGAATAGAGGAAGCTTTCGCCCCAGTCCCAGGCCATGTGGAAGCCCACTGCGAACCAGAGCGTGCCGGTGCGGCGCAGCGTCAGGCAAAAGAAAAAGCCGATGGCGACTACCGCGACGATTCCGATTCTGGCTTCGCCGGGATTCAGCAGGTGCAGCAGGCCGAAGAGAATTGAGAGTAGGGCGGCGGCGGGCCAGAAATGCATTCCTTGCGCTAGCACCCACTGCGAGTAACCGCGCAGCAGAAAATCCTCGAACAGCCCGGTGAGGAGAAAAAAGATCGCGTAATAGATCGCGAACTTGAAGATGCGCGCGCCGTAAATGTTAAGCGATCCGAAGGAATAGGCTCGGGTTGCGGCCAGGGCGAGGATCAGGACTGTGAGCGAGCCGATTCCCCAGAGCGTGCCAGCCCAGAAGTTGCGCCCGAAGGCTTGTTTCATGGGAAGGCCGAAGTTGGCGAAGTGGCGGCCTTCGATGCGCGCCATGGCGAAGGCGGGCAGAATGACGGCCAGCATCATGCGGGCTTCGGTGACCATCGTCCACCAGAGGGGAGCGGGATCGGGCCGAAGGCCGTTGGTCAGGAAATCGAGCACGAGGTAGGTGACGTAACACAGAGCGAGATAGATGAGCCAGCGCGCGCCGGGATGAAGGCCTTCGGGTCCGGCGAAGATTTCTGAGAAGGGCGAAAGAGCGGATTCGCGGGGAGTCTCGGGAGCGAGAGGTGCGGAGATATGCTCGGCGTTCAGCACCGGCTCGGACTGCGAAGAGCCCGTTGTTGAAGCGTTTTGAGCGTCGTTATGGGAATTCACCTGCGCGAACGACGGTCCGTCACCGTGCGATTCGCCGGCGCGATCGAGCGGTGGCACTGGAGTTCTATCCATGAGCGTACTCGACATGGTAAAACACTCCGTTTGGGCTTAATACACAGAATTCTTCATACCGAGAAGGTTGGGCGCCCGCAGTGGATTGCGGGAGCCTTGCTGCTTGTCTACATGCTTGAGTGCATGTGGCTGATTCGCGCCCAGACACTACATGGATTTCTGCCGGAGTCCGATCACGCGCTGTGCATTTACGACGGGCTGGCACAGTGGAAGACGGGCTTGATTGCGGCGACTCCGGAGACGCTGCGAACGGAAGCGGCGACGGGCTTGGGATCCGCGGGGCGCGCGGGGCATTTGCGCGTGCGCGATGGATATGATGTTGACCGCTCGCCTTATTACTACCTGACCGCGGCCGCGCCGGTGCTGGCGCAGCCACCTGAACTGGCTGCGGATTCTGCTGGCGGGCAGGTTTGGATTGCGGCGCCGTATCTGTTCTTTGGCGTGATGATGGGCGCGTCGCTGTGGTACGTTTCGCGGAGGCTTTACGGGAATATTGGCGGGTACATCGCGCTATCGCTTTACTGCTTCTCGCCGGGGATTATTTTGGCGACAGCGGGAACGCAGAACCTTGGCGAGATGAGCGGGACTTGGGGCACGTTCGGGATTGTGTTTACCGGGATTGCGGTCGCGCACACCTTGTATGCTCCGCGCGAAGTTGTGCTGTGGAATGCGCGGAGGATCTTACTCCTTGGGTTGTCAGTGGCGCTGGCTGTGGGAACACAATTTTCTCTTGTGGCGGTGTTGGTGGCGATCTTGCCGATCATGCTTTGGGTAGCGCCGGTGCGGCCGCGGGCGGTGCTGGCCATTTGGGGGGCGGCGGTGGCGGTGGGAGTTGTGCTGCTTGCGGCTTCCTACCTCTTCCGGTTCGGGCTGTTCTGGCAGGCGATGTTGCGGGCGCGGTGGGTTGATATTCAACCGCGGGCGTTTGGGATGACGGTGTCGTACGGGGAGACGTTGAAGGCTCTGGCGGGGCATTGCCCGGCGTTGATTGTTGCGCTGCCCGCGGCACTGGGCGCGTACTTTGGATGGCGGCGGGCGCGGTATTTTGGAAACACGGCTCCGCTGTTGATGGCGATATTGCTGTTTGTGTTGGCAGTGGCTTCGCCGGATTTTTCGGGGCAGGGATTCCGGCTGGCAATTTTGACGTTTCTATTTGTGTTTGTTGCGGGGGTGATGGCGGATCTGGTGGAGAGCGCTTATGGATCGTTCGTTACGGCGGGGATCGCGAGTTTGGTTGGCGCGGCGGGGCTTTGGAATCTGGTGGAGTTGTGGAGGGTTCGGTGAGGGCAGAGGTTAGAGGTCAAACCCGCGATTGCAGAAGTTAGAAGTCAGATTGCAGAAGTGGTACTGAGTTGCCAGCTACTGGCTACTAGCAAACCACTTCACCACAGGGTACACCGGGTTACACAGGGGATTCACTGTTTGGCTGGGCCTTCGTCGCACGGGTATGCTTTGAAGATCGCTTATGAATGACGCTTCGGGTAAGACGATTTACGTTACGCGGACTGGGTTGCCGGTCAGCTTTAAGTTTGACTGGCCGTTTCGGCATGCTACTTCTGGAGCGGATTTTGACGTTCTGCATGCCGAGATCACCCTGGAGAATTCGGAGAACTTACGCGCGCTGGTTTCGGTGAATCTTTCGGCGACTCTGCGGGAGGTTTTGCCTTCGCTGGAGGCGAAGGATACGGAAGCGCCGGTGATTAATGCTCTGAGGAAAGATATCGACAACAAGCAGATTGAGTTTGCCAAGTCGGCGAAGCTGGTGCCGCTTCCCTTCTCCAGCCGGCATTATGACTTCAAAAGGGGGCAGTGGATCTTTGGGAAGGCATCGGACGAAGAGATTGAACGGTTGATCGAGCGCAAGGTGTATTGGCAGAGTCGGCTGGTCGGCGGCGATGTGTGGCTGGGGGATGTTGCCGAGGCGATGTATGTACAGAGCAGTACCGACCATGTGGCTGAGGTGGGGGCGGGCTTGGCTAAGCGCGGGCTTTTTACGATGGGGCGGAGGTATGCGACGGCGCTGCCGGCTTTGATGGATCAGCGGGAGAGATTTGAGGGCGACATGCGGGCGGCGGTGAAGGAGCTGGAGCAGAAGCATTCGTTTGAGCGAGGGTGAGGGCGAGGTAACCCCATTTACCACAGGGTTCACGGGAAGGCAAAATCGCTTTGTCGGACGCGCCTTATGTATTGACAGGCGGGTAATCAGAACCCAGAGCACGGGGAGAATACCTTGCGGCGGCGCGTGATGGTGATGAGCTTGTAGGGGTCCTTCGACTCGTTCGGCTCGCTTCGCTCACCTTACTTCGCTCAGGATGACAACGTTCTTCTGTCGCGGAGTCGCGCACTTACCAGACGCGGCAGGGGTTTTCGCGGACCATCGGTTGGCCTGCTTTGCAATGGAAGGCTTCGCGAAATTCTGGGAGGTTTGAGACTACTCCGTTGGTCCGATATTTTTCTGGCGAGTGCGGATCGATGGTGGCGCGGAGACGCTTGTTTTCTTCGCGCTCGTTGGCGCACCAGCTCTGACCGTAGGCTACGAACAAGCGCTGCTCGGGTGTCAGGTCGTCGATCGGCTCGAGCTTTTGGCCTGCTGTGTCCTGCTTCCAGGCCAGATAGGCGAGGAGCGTTCCGCCGAGATCGGCGAGGTCTTCGCCGTTGGTTAACTTCCCGTTGATCCTGATGTCGTCAATTATGGTGTAGCTCGAATATTGATCGACTACGCACTGGGCACGCTGCTCGAACTCTTTGCGGTCGGCGTCGGTCCACCAGTTGCGGAGATTGCCGGTGGCGTCGAACTGGCTGCCTTCGTCGTCGAAGGCGTGAGTGAGCTCGTGGCCCATGGTGGCACCTGTGTCACCGTAGTTAGGCGCAGCGTCGGAGAGCGCGCTGAAGAGCGGCGGCTGCAGAATGCCGGCGGGAAAGTTGATGTCGTTCTTCTGGCCGTCGTAGTAGGCGTTGACGGTGGGCGGAGTCATGCCCCATTCGGCGCGATCGACGGGCTTGCCGATCTTGGCGAGCCAGCGATGAAACTCGAACCAGGAGGCGCGCTGGGAGTTGCCGATGTGGTCGCCACGGACGATTTCGAGCCCGCTATAGTCGCGCCATTTGTCGGGATAGCCAATCTTGTTGGCGATGGCGTGGAGCTTGGTGAGAGCTTGCTCCTTCGTGGCGGCGCCCATCCAGGGGAGAGTCTGGATTTCGCTCTGCATCGCAGCCTCGATTTCTTGAACCATCTTTAGAGCGGCCCGCTTGGCGTCCGGGCCAAAATATTTGGCAATGTAGGCTTGGCCGAGAGCTTCGCCGAGGTCGTCATCGACATCTTCGGTGCAACGCTTCCAGCGCGGTGGAAGCGCCTGGCGGCCGCGGAGAGTCTTGCCATAGAAATCGAACGTCTCGTTTACGAAGGCAGAAGGAAGATCGTTGGCGGCACTGTGGATGGCGTGCCAACGGAGGTAGGTCTTCCAGTCGGCGAGGCTCTCCTTCTTTATTTCGGAGTTTAGAGTGCGGAGGTAGCCGGGGGAAACGACATTGAGAGAAGTGAGGTTGCTCATGCCGGTCTTGGCGAAGTAGGCGTTCCAGTTGAACGCGGGCGCGAGATTGCGCAGATCCTTTGCGGTCATCTTGTGGTAGAGATTCGGCGGGTCGCGGCGCTCGACGCGGGTCATCTGGCTTTTGGCGAGGACAGTTTCGATGCGCAGGACAGTGTCGGCCTCGGCGGCGGCGGTGGCGTGAGACTCGCCGGCCAGCTCGAACATCTTGGCGACGTGAGCGACGTAGGCTTTGCGGAGGTCCGCGGATTTCGCGTCGTCCTTTGTGTAGTAGTCGCGGTCGGGGAGGCCGAGACCGCCCTGATCGACCTCGGCGATGACCTGGGTGGAGTCCTTGAAATCCTGATTGGAGCGGAAAGTGAAGAGGACACCACCGCCATAAAGCGATGGCGGATACTGCGTCGTGGAAAGATATTCGGCGAAGTCCTTGTGCGACTTGAGATGGGCGATACGGTCGAGCTCAGGCTGGATCGGCCTGGCGCCGAGCTTGTCGATGGCGGGTTCGTCCATGCAGGCAGAGTAGTAGTCGCCGATTTTCTGGTCGATAGAGCTGCGGTTGGGCGAGGGTTGTGCGGCTTGCTCGAGAATCGTGCGCAGCTGGGCGCGGTTCTCGTCTTCGATCTTGGTGTAGGTGTTCCAATTGGATTGATCGGGAGGAATGGGATTGTTCTTCATCCATCCTCCGCATGAATAGGTGTAGAAATCGACACAGGGGTCGATTGTCTTGTCCATAAAGGAGGTGTCGAGGACGGGCTCGGAGGCGGAGTGTTGTGCAAAGGAAAGCGGAGCGACGAGAAGCAGGACGAGAGCCGGGAACAACGATCTTGATCTCATAAGATTATGAAAGCTGAGCGAACAAAAAGATTAACGCTTCATTAGAAAGTTATCAACCGACAGCGGGATGAGCGCATGCTGAAGAGGCTCGCAGCATGACCAGAATGGGACTAATCGCAAAAGAAGATTAGTGATGTTGAGTGACAAAATGCTTGACTCAGAATTGAATCGAGCCATAATTAGTAATCATACCCATCTGCAGTGTAAGACTTAGTCTGCAGGGAAAGCGTCATTATCATGATAGAACTAGAACGCAATCATACAGAAGAAGGAAAGTTCGCCGAGTTCCGACGAAAGGTACGGTTAGCAGAGGTGCTGTCCGCATCGACTGAACAGTTGTTGCGGGGGCTCCGATTCACGGGACGTGTGTGCGTCGTAATACAGAACGGGAGAGTGCTCAAGTCCGGGTACGAGGAATCATACTTCCGGCAAGGAAAGCCGGTTTTGAGCGCTTAGCGTTAAAGTAAACGCTCAGATCACAATTACATAATCGAAACAGGTCATCGTAAGAGAAACGAGCCCTGGGCCGAGAAAATCGGCACCAGGGCTTTTTTGTTCCATGGCACTTATACCTTTTCAGAGAGGATTTATGAATTTCATAACTGGAACAAGGACGAATGAAGAGCATGTTGAGCTGAAGTATTGTGAGCGGTGCGGCGGACTGTTTCTGCGCGAACCGAAGGCGTTCGCTGTGTATTGCCCAGCCTGCACATTGCGGTTGTCAGCGGAACCGGCCCTGAGCGACGAAGCAGTTGTCCGGAGGCGAGGACGGCCGGCGCGCCTGATCCAAGGCCGCAAGACAAAACCTAATGAGCTTCTCGGGATGGCGTGCATCGACTCTCTGTATGCCGCGGCGATGGAGGCTGGACTATGATCACAGAATCTGTCCCCCGCCAAGGGTGGAGTTTCGCCGCTCACGCGGAACTGATGTTGCCGGTCTTGTATGGCGGGCAGGAGCAGGACTTATGGCCATACCGCCCACGGACGTTAGCTTTGCTGAAGCGTTACGGGAGAACGGCGGTCGAGCTTGGACGCCTGCCGTCGATACTGGGGCGCGAGTTTTTCCGGTCGCGGGTGACTTCGAGAGCCGTAAGAAGTTTTGAAGATGTAGTGGTTTTTGTGACGGACATGGAACGTACCCTGGAAGGGCTTGAGGCGGGCGCACGAAAGGTACTCGCCATGTATGTGCTCGAAGAATACACGCTTTCAGAAATGGCCGTTCGCCTTGGCTGTGCTGAAAGGACCGCCGAGCGCCTGGTACACGAGTCGGTTGACCGTTTGTCACAAGGGCTACTTAGTAAGGGACTAATGAAGGCTCTGCCTCAACCAACATCGGGGGGAGAAGCGTGCGGGATTGATTAGTTAGAGGCTGTCAAGAGGATAGGAAGGCGAAAATGGCTGTAAGTCGTTCACAGATTGGGAAAAATAAAGTCGGGGAAATTGTCGGGGTACCCCCCTTGAATGTGATATCCTAGAATTAAGAGGTCAAGAAACAGAAGACTTCTGTAAGGGCGCCGCCTAAAAGTCGCGCCCTTTTTCTATTGATGTAGAATCGGGGGCGGGCGCTAGAAAAGCATGGACATGACTTGGGTGACCGAGCAGGTCGCGTTGGGAGGGGGAATCTGGAATGCGCGGAATATGGAAGAGGTGGCGCAAGCTGGAGTTACGCACATCCTGAACATGCAGGTCGAATTTGACGACCGCCCACTGGCAGAAGCGTATGGGGTTAGGGTGCTGTGGAACCCGACCGATGACGATTTCCTGCCGAAGTCTCCAGAATTGCTGGGGCGGGGAGTGGATTTTGCGATCGGGGCGCTGGACGATCCGCAGGCGAGACTGTATGTGCATTGCGCGGCGGGAGTGCACCGGGCCCCGATGATGACGCTGGCAGTACTGTGCGCGATCGATTGGGATATCGATCAGGCGATGAAGCTGATCGAGACACGGCGGCCGGTGGCGGATTTCGCGGATGTTTACGTGGAGAGCGTGAGGAGATTTCTGGACTCGCGGGCTCAATTGGGGAATTCAAAATCGTAAAACGCAGAGGGCGCTGAGGGATCGCGGAGAACGCAGAGACCCTCGGCGAGTGCGATGGCGAGAATTGACTAAAAACTGATTGGGAAAGGGCCGCTCATTGGAGCGGCTTTTCTATTTGGGTTGGGAGTAGTTACGAGGAGTGGACGAGATGCAGCGAAATGGTGCGGGTAGCCGCAAGCGGTATCCGGGAGAAGGAAGGGTTGTAAGCGTGGCGCTGGTGTTGTGGGTGGCGCTGATGGCGCCGATGAGCGGGCGCGCGCAGGGACCGGCGCTTACGACCGTGAGCGACACCGTATACCGGGCAGACGGAACGGCGGCTGGAGGTACAGCGCTGATCTCGTGGCCCTCATTCCAGACAGCGGCCGGGAACGTGGTGGCGGCGGGGAAGCAGAGCATCACGATCGGGCCGGGAGGAGCATTATCGGCACAGCTTGCACCGAATGCCGGGGCGACGCCGGTGGGGACTTACTACGTAGTTATCTTCCAGCTTGATGACGGTACAGTGAGGTCCGAGTATTGGTCGGTGCCGACGACCTCCCCCGTTACGATCGCGGCAGTCAGAACAACACCGGGGACGGGCCTCGCGAACACCGTCGCGACGAGGCAGTATGTGGATCAAGCAGTGGCGAATGTAGGGTCGGGGTCGTACGTGTCAAAGGCTGGAGACACGATGACCGGCCCTTTAACTCTCCCGGGGCCACCTACATCGCCGTCGCAGGCCGCAGATCGCCAGTACGTCGACAATGGGCTGGCGGCGAAGGCCGACTTAGTAAATGGCATGGTTCCTCCAGGAGAGCTGGGATCGGGAAACGCGAGCTCAGCGACTTGTTTAACCGGGAATTCGACGTGGGGCGCGTGCGGAGGAGGCGCGCCGGCCGGCATCACTTATGCGACGACGGACCTGAACTGGTCGCAAAGTCTCGCAAGCGCGTTGATCGGGGGAGCGGCAGCGACCGTGACACTCAGCCCATGCCCGGCCGGACTCGACACGACCAGTGGGGCGGGATACCAGGTTTTGATTTCAGGCGGCGGAAACAGCGAGGCAGTCAATGTCGCTACAACCGCGGGGAGTTGCGCGCCGGGAGCAGCGTCGGGGACAATCCGGTTTACACCATTCTTTTCGTATCCGGCGGGATCGACGATCGGCTCCGCATCTTCAGGCATACAAGAGACCATGAATGCGGTGTGCGGAAACGATCCGACCTCGTCGAAAAACGCGCAATGCAACGTCACTATTCCTGCCAACGGGCCCGGATATCCGAATCACTTATTCAACACTTATAACGTTGCGGGGACGATTTACCTCCACTCGAACCAAAGCATTCTGAATGGCTACGGCGTTTCCCTGAACTGCGTTGGGCGCGGGCCATGTCTGCAGATTGGCGACCTGGGACTGTCGAACGACTACGCCAACAATACCGTGATGGGACTGAGTTTCCGGACGCCGACTAATCTGTCGAGCAACCCGGCGTTTGCAGGAGTCGCGATCGCGCAGGCGCAGAGAACGTCGCAGGTGGTTACGATCACGACGGTGACAGCGCACGGATTCCGGCCGGGCGATATGGTGACGATCCTGTTTACGGATAACAGCGCATATTGGGGTGATGCGATTGTGACGGCCGTGCCGAGTTCGACTACGTTTCAATACGCACACACCGGCGGCGATATCGCGGCACAAAGCACGCCGGGAGCGGTGGCGCTCGCTTATGAAGCGGTTCTCGACAACGGAATGAACAGCCACCTGACAGACATTTCGTATGACAGAGTTGGGGAGAACGGCACGTTCAATAATTTCTTCGATCTGTGGGACGACGAGAACGCGAGCATTGAGCATTTCAATAACAACGGGATCCCCCTGAACGGCGGCGCAAACTGGACGGGGTCGTTCGTCTTCTCTGCGGGCAACCAAGGCGCGGCTCGGCCGACTGCTCCGGTGATAACTCTACGCGACTCCAGCATCACGGCAAATTATTCGAACGGGCTGACTGTGTATAACTCGAACGGGATCTATGTCGAGAATACGGTGTTGCAGGCGACCGGGCCGTGGCAGGTGTATTCGTCGAACTCGACCGGGAACTACCAGGGCGCATATCTCAAGAACATTTACTCGGAGAGCGGACCGCAGATGAATCCGCTGACGCCGGCGCATTCTCCGTTCGCCGGGACGGGGGTCGCGGGCCTGATCGCGGGGCCATCGAGCGGGGCAGCGATGTTCGAGGTGGCGGGAAGCGGCGGTCCACAGGGATGGTTTGCGACCGGCGGAAGCGGTCCGGTAAATTACTCCTACTTCGTGGTAGCTAGAGATACGACCGCCGGGACACAGACATCGCCGCTGCAGGTAATGAACTACAGCTCGACCGGGAGCGACGCGATGACGGTGCGATGGCCAAGAGTCGCGAATGGGACTGATCTTATTAAATACGATCTGATCAGGGTTGCTGCGCCGAGCGGCGTGGGCGGAGTTTATCCGTACAACGGGGGGTGCGGCGGCGGCTCGGCAGCAGCATGTGGGTCGATCGCAACGAGCCTTGCGCAGTGCAGCGGCCTGGTTTGCAGTTATACCGACAACGGGGCGGCTGCCACGAGTAACTACCCGATCCTGCCGGGCACTTATGCGGGTAATTTGAGCTTCTGGCCCGGGTCGATTGTTAGCGAGAACAGAAGTATTCTCGTTGATGCTGAGGTGAGCAATGCGGTTGGTGTGGGCCTGGCGGGAAATCCCGTGCAAGTTGCGAGCCAGTGTACGTTGTGGGGGACGGCGTCGCCCGGGGGCTACACTGAATGTTTTGGGAGCATGACCTCCCCGAACAATGCGGTTCCGAACCAAACGGCGGCGCTGATGACCGATGGGGCGGCGGCAGGGGGCGGGATGTACCTGTCGAAGGGGCGATTGAATTTTTCTACGAGCCCAGCGGCTGCCCTACAACCTCACCACATTATTACGCTCATCGATTCGCAGCCGGGACTTACTCGCTCAACCTGGGGATACCGGCCAGTGGCGAGCGCGAGCGATACGTGGATTGGTACTGATGTCGCCAGTGGCGGGGTGGGGCTGAATCTGGGCCAGCTTGCTTTTGGAGCACCGGTTGCGATCAGTAACTACATTGGCGCAACGGGAGATGGTGTCCATGCGAACTGGCTTGAGCGACTTACGGCAACGTTGAAGGAAGTGAATGTTCCCGTCAAGTTTGATCAAAACGTGAGTATTGCGAGCCTGCCTGATGGTTGCTTGAATATAGCCGCAGGGTTAGTCGGCTCGACGGGAGCGCCTTGCGGATCGGGCGGAGGCGGCGGGTCGGTGAATTCCGTGTTCGGCAGGACTGGAGCGGTGGTGGCAGCAAGCGGCGATTACACGGTTGCGCAGGTGACGGGCGCGGCGGCGGATTCGGCGGTTGTCCACAACACGGGTAACGAGACGGTCGCAGGAACGAAGACGTTCAGCAACGGCGCGACGATTAACGGAAGCCTCGTGCTGCCGCAGGGAGCAGGATATGTTCCGCCGGCGGGAGGAATTGGGTTAGACACGGGAGCGGGCCTGCCGGTGATGAATGTTGGCGGGACGGTGCAGCAGGTCGCTTTTACGAGTTCGAACATAAGCGGACAGGCGGGGACGGCGCTGGCTTTGGCGGCGACTCCGGCGCAGTGCAGCGGAGCGTTTGCGACGGGCATTGCGGCGAATGGAAACGCGAATTGCACGACGCCCAATGTGATTCAACTGGCAGAGACGGCGCAGCCGGCAGGGATTCCGAATTGGGGCGTGTTCTGGTTCGACGCGGCGACTCACACGCCCAGGGTTATCGACAATAACGGCGCCCCGATCCAATTGGGATTAACAAACCTGTTCAATTCCGATCCAAACGGCGATCCGGCTGACACTCTGGAACAGCGCAACGGAACGGCCGCGCAGAACTTCAGAGTTTACTCGACTTATTCGGGTACTAACTCGTGGGACCGGATATCTCTCGGGTCGGAGATGGTGGGCGGGACCAACTATAACGTGCTGCGGAGCGAAGACGCCATAAACGGCAACGCGCTAAGCCTGGGGATGCACATTGGATCGACAATCAAGTGGTTCTTTGGGTCCGATGGCACGTTGAAGCCTAATTCGGATAACAGTTACGACGTGGGAACGGATTCGGGACAGGCCATGAGGAGCGTGATCGCGAAGACGTCGTTCAATATGTATATGAACGGCAGACAAGACTTTGAATATCCGAATGATGGAAGTTCGGGAACCGGAGTGAACTTACTTGCTGTCTACAATAGCGCGGGGACGGGGGTTCAGACCGCATCGGCGGCGAGTACGGATGGTGTAGCGGGCATTGTAAGCGGGGGCGCGGGGACGAGTGGCAAAGCTGTTATCTCGTGGGCGGGCTTTGCGGCGTGTAACTTCGATGCAGCTAATCCCGCGCCGGGTAACTATGTCGTGGCGAGCACTACACAGGCGGGCAAATGTCACGATACTGGTTCAATCACGCGGCCGACAGGCGTGCAGGTGATCGGACGGATCGAGAGTGGCGGCGTGCGACTGAGCCTTAGCGGTCCGTCAGGCGGGAGTGGCGGCGGTGGCGCGGTGAGTTCTGTGTTTGGGCGGACCGGAGCGGTTACGGCACAGAGCGGGGACTATTCGGTTGGCCAGGTTACGGGCGCCGCGCCTCTCGCATCGCCCACGTTCAGCGGAGTGGCTACCCAGCCGGATGGGACGATGATCAGCTCGTCGGGATGGGCGGGGAGTCCGACTTTCCTTAATAACGTCACGATCAACGGCAATCTGAGCGTGGCGGGAAACATCAGCCAGACGAGTAGCAGTCCGACGCAATGGTCGGGTAAGGATTGGACGGGGACGACCGTTACGGTCCCGAGTGGGATGGACTATTCGCTCGGGGTGGGGTCGGATAACGCGATGAAGTGCCAATTGGCGAGCGGGGCGTCGTGCCTGCCGTCCACCGCGGTGACCCAGAGCGGTGGCGATAACTCGACAAAGTTTGCGACGACGGCTTATGTGCGGAACGAGATTTACCTGGCGTGGACTTGTCCTGTGGCCGGGGCGACGACAACCGGGGTCAGTTATTGCAACTGGACACTGCCGGTGGGGATGACGATTACCGGATTTGATCTGGCGGCGAGTACTGCGCCGGCAGGGTGTTCGACTTACCCGACACTGCAGATCTGGGATGGGACGGCTAATGCAGAGGTGGGCACTTACTCCATTTCAATGACTTCCGGAAATAACTTCTACTCTCAGGTCGCCGGGAGCACGAACATCAGCGGCGGCCACCTGATGAGGGTCAAGGTCACTACGGGCGGGTCGGGATGCAGTACGTCGCCGGCGGGAATTGTGGCCGTTGTTACTTATCAGATGCAGAATTAGGTCTCAGGTCTCAGGTGAGATGCTTGTTAGCGGGCTAAGTTTTTCTTCTTAAGAGATTCCGATTATGAAGATGCGGTGGGTGGTTCTGCTCCTCTTTTCAGGGGCTGGGGCGGCGTGTGCCTCGGATTACTACGTAGATTGTAACAACGGATCGAACGGGAATTTGGGGACTTCGCCGCAGACGGCCTGGCGGAGCTTGCTACAGGTTGGCATCTCGTCGTTTCTGCCGGGCGACACGATCAATCTGAAGAGAGACTGCACGTGGAACGAGACGCTGACGCCACCCTCGAGCGGGTCGGATCCGGCAGCTGGCGGAGCTTTGATCAAGATTGACAGTTATGGAAGTGGGCGGCCGCCGCACCTGACTGGGTATATGCCGATTGGAGATCGATATTGGCAGCCGACGAGCAATCCGAATGTTTGGGCGGGAACACTTTACTCGAGCACGACAGGGTTGAACACAGTTGTACAGTGCGGGACGCGAGGGTTCTATTGCCTGACGCAACCGCCGACACAATTGTTGTATGTGAGATTCGGGACGGTGTGGGGGGATAAGCAGGGCAATGTGGCGTCACTTACGCGAGATTGTGACTGGTGGTATGACTCGGGTAACTATGTGTTGTATGTATATTCGGCTAGCGGGAAACCAGAGGCGCATTATGGTGCGGTCGCCCCGATTGTGCTGAGCGGGCAGAGTGTGTTCAATGTGAACGGGCAGTCGTGGCTTGAGATACAGCATCTGCAGATCGATTGGTTCGATGGCTACGGGGTGCAAGTGCAGGCCACGGCACCAGCCGTCAGCGACCACCTCTGGCTGGCGAATATCGCGGCAAACAGCGAGGTAGAGAACGGGACGGCGCCGATTGGATTCTATCTGCATCCGAATGGGGCGCCTGGCGACATTCATCTCTATAACACTGACGCCAACATGAATTACTCCGGATACCGGTTCGATCCGGGTGCCGGGCAGGAATGTCCGGACCACACTTGCAGTTATGAGATCAAGAATTGCCGGGCTTATGGGAATCGGGCGAACGGGATTGTGGATAACGTCGGCGGAGGGGTCAGCTACGACTTTTGCGATTTGTATGCGAACAATTTGGCGTCGGCGGTGACGGTGGATACGGCAGGCACTCCTGGGCCGACGGCGGGGACACACAATGTGCCATCGGAGACTCCACCGTGGGTGCGGGAATGGCGGCGATGGCCGGCTTACACGTCGGTAACATACGACGATCCGGGACTAGTGCAGTATAGCGACACTTACATCAGCTCACTGCTTCCGATGCTCCGGACTAAGGGAGTGCCATTGTCGATTGCGGTGGTAACTGGAGGGAGTTACTCGCAGGCGATCGTCGGCGAGATACAAGGATGGATCAACGGCGGGTGGGATGTGGATGCCCACTCGATATCGCATGAATATTGGGAGCCTCCGGCGGGATCGTGCGGAGTGGCGGGATCGTCCGTGGTGCCGTGTCATGCATTTGAGGGTCTGCAATACACAGGGGCGGTGGCATCGAGCGTGAAGGTGACGATCTCCCATTCGCAAGGCGTGTGCGGCGCTGGGAAACTGGCGTGCCTGATGATGACGACGACGCCGGATGATCCCGCGGCAGATATTTCGTGGAACCTGACGCCGGCTGCGCCGGGACAGGCTCCGACGGGGCTCGATACGCTGGGCGGGATCCTGTATACGCTGCAACAGAGGGGCGTGTTTGCTGTGGCCCTGGACGGGAATGCGAAGAGTACGGCACGGAGTATCTCGCTGGCGGACGTGGAGAACCTGGAGATTGCGAGCGGGCCGCAGAATCTGGATCTCGATGAGACGCAGACAGAGAGCGTGGAGATGAGCTGGGCGCGGGCGTGGATGGATACGAATCTGACGGGGCTGCCCGGGACGCGCGTGTATGTGATGCCGGGGAGTTATGGAGATACGGTGACGGAAGGGATTGCGGCTTCGATTGGATATGCGGGCGTGCGGGGGACGGCTAGCTTGAAACCGTGTTGCGGAGCGAGCACGACTCTGGCTTCGGGTTACGACGTGCTGAACATACTGAGCCAGGGGATGGTGCCTAACTATCAGGGACTGAGTTATCAGGCGTTGCGGAACCGGATTGGGCAGGACTTATTCAAGAACGCGTTGTGGGGAAGGCCGATTGGATATTTCTGGCATGTCAACGAGTTGCGGCCGGACGAAGTGGCGAACCTGATGGATGCACTGGTGCAGGGTGGGGCGGCGCTGCGGTCGAATACAGGGCTGGTGAATCTGCTGCTTGCATGCCAGGCGAACGACGAAGTACCGGGCGGGTACGTACCGGGAAGCTATTATGTTTGTCCCTCAAACGGGATCGAGGCGGATTTTCGGCCGACTGCGAATTCGCCGGTGCGGGACGCGGGAATCAACGTCGGGACAGAGTTTCAATTTGATTTGATGGGGATTAATCAAAACCTGTTTGGGAGCGGTTGGGAGATTGGTGCATACGCTTATGTGCCGGAGAGCGTGAGGGCGCATTGAGCGGCGAGCTACGAAGCATTCGACTCCGCGCCCTCTGCGGCTCAAGCCGGGTGTCAATGCCGGGCCTGCATCGCAGCGCTGAAGCGCTGCGCCACACCGAGGCTTGCATATGTCCGGGGGAGCGTGAGGGCGGAAAGGATTGCAGAGGTCAGATTGCTGAGGCGGGTTGCGGAAGTTGAAACTCGGTTGGAGTGGGGTAGCAGGTGGCGAGCCAGGGCGGCGGGGTTGTGAATCAGGGTGAGGTTATCGACCAACAGGGTGGTCTGAAACGGGACGACGCGGCGGGAGCGGGTTTCGGGACCGCGAAGAAAAAGAAGACGCGGCGGAAAAGAGCGAAGGTTGGGTTTGCTGCGGCGGCGGAGGGGAGTGCGCGGCAGGCTTTGGAGGCTCTTTTACCGCATGGGCTAGGAGGCGATTCCGAGAAAAGTAATAAGGAGAATGGCGGGGTTCCTACCGACAAAAAAAGGGACGCTGAATCGTGGGAACCAGAACCGAAGAAAAGGAAGAGGAAGCAAAGCAAGCGAAAAGCGTTGGATGCGTCGGGCAAGCGGTTGCTGGAGCGGCTGAAAAACCAGGGATTGACGCTTGACCGTCCGACCTTGAAGAGTGAGTACTGGCGAGCCATTCCAGGGTCAGAAGAGATATGGAAACCGCCTGAAGGGGATGTCTACGTCGAGGAACTTCTGAAGTTCCGGCAGAAGAATGGGCGGGTGAGCGTCATCAGGCTGAATGCGGCGCAGGCGGAATATTCGCGGCGGTGCGGGAAGCTGAATATTGTGCTGAAGGCGCGGCAGCTCGGGATTACTTCTTATATTGCGGCGCGATATTTTGTGCGGACGATTATGCGGCCGGGGACGTTAACGATGCTGGTGGCGCATGATCGGATCGCGGCGGAGGAGATCTTCCGGATTGTGCGCCGGTTCTGGGACAACATGGGCGAGGACTACCGGAAGGGGCCGCTGAGGGCGTCGCATTCGTCGGCGCGGGAGCTGGTGTTTCCGAAGCTGGACAGCGAATTTACGGTGGCGTCGGCGGATGAGAATGCGGGACGGGGGCGGACGATTCAGAACCTGCATTGCACGGAAGTTTCGCGGTGGGGACACGATGGGGAGGAGGCGCTGGCGTCGCTGCGGGCGGCGGTGGTTCCGGGCGGAGAGATTGTGCTGGAGTCGACGGCGAACGGGGCGTGGGGTCCATTTTATGAAGAGTGGCAGCAGGCTCCGGAGACGGGATATGTGCAGCACTTTTTTCCGTGGTGGATTGAAGAGAGCTACAAGTGCGATGCGGGGCGCGATTTCACGATGACGGAGGAAGAAGCGGAGGTGGCGGCGAAGAATCATTTGAGCGCCGCGCAGATCGCGTGGAGGAGGCGGCAGCAGTCGTCGTTGAGAGGGCTGGCGGTGCAGGAGTTTGCGGAAGATGCGGTGACGTGTTTCAAAGCTTCGGGCGAGTGCGTGTTCGGGGTGGAGGTGATCGAGAAGGCGCTGGCGGGAGCGGGGCAGCCGATCGCGACGGAGGACAACGGGCGGATTTGTTATTGGCTGCCTCCGCAGGCAAAGGCGGAGTACTTGATTGGAGTTGATCCGGCCGGCGGGCTGGCGAGCGGGGATTACTCTTGCGCGCAGGTGATCGATAAGACGACGGGAGCGCAGTGCGCGGAGTTGCATGGACATTTCAATCCGCGGGAGACGGCGGAGCTGGTGGAGAAGCTGGCGAAGAAATATAACGAGGCGCTGGTGGCGGTAGAGAGGAACAATCACGGGCACGCGGTGCTGTCGCACCTGGTGGACTCGCGGGGATATTTGAACGTGTACTCGGAGGGCGGGCAGCAGGGATGGAATACGACGGCGGTGAGCCGTCCGCCAATGCTGGCGAATTTGACGGAGATGCTGCAAGAGAAGCCGGATCTGTTTCAGAGTGCGCGGTTGTGGAACGAGTGCAAGACTTTTGTGAGGACGGCGCATGGGAGTCCGGCGGCTGCTCCGGGGGCGCATGACGACTGCGTGCTGGCGATGGCGATTGCGCAGGCGGTGAGGAAGGAGGGGCGGTAGGCGATTGCAGAGGTCAGATTGCAGAAGTAAACCCTGCGCGGGGCCGGCGGTTGTGGGATTGGATAGTCCTGCTCAGGGTTCGGCGAAAAGCTTTTGAACGCAGAGGGCGCCGAGGTTCCGCAGAGGACGCTGAGAAAGGCGGTTGTCGAGTCGTCGGAGCGGAAATTGAACATTCTTAATGTGGCGGGGGTCACAGGCCGAGAATCGTCGACGGCGTAGAGTCAGCTTGGGCATGGAGGATTGACGGGAGGTTGCGTGCGGTTGAGGAGAATGCCTTGAGGTTGAGGACTGGTTGAGGGTGTAGGGGTCCTTCGACTCCGCAGAAAGTTCGCTTCGCGCACTTTCTGCTCCGCTCAGGATGACATCTTTAAGGGCGATGACATGAAGGGCAGACAGGCGAGGGCTGGTGTCCTCGCGTGATTCGTTGAGATGGCTACAGCGGCGATACAGCATATTAAGAGGATGAGGGGCGGGGCGCAGGGGCATCTGATGCGCTGCGAAGATGGTCATTATTATGTCGTGAAGTTCCGGAATAATCCGCAGCATGAGCGGGTGCTGGCGAATGAGTTCCTGGCGACGCGGCTGGCGGAGCGCGTGGGACTGCCGGTGCCGTTCGCCGAGGTGGTGGAAGTTTCTGCGTGGCTGGTGGGGCATACGCCGGAATTGACGATCGTGCTTGGGGCGCAAGCGATTCAGTGCGAGGCCGGGCTGCAGTTCGGGTCACGGTTTGTGGTGAATCCGATTGAGGGACAGGTGTTCGACTATCTGCCTCCGGAGATGCTGGATCGGGTGCGTAACCTGGAGACGTTTGCCGGGATACTGGCTCTGGATAAATGGACGTGCAATGCCGATGGGCGGCAAGCGGCGTTCTGGAGAAAGATGCGGGAGCGGAAGTATTCGGCGACGTTTATCGACCAGGGATATTGCTTTAATGCGGGGGAGTGGACGTTTCCGGATTTTCCACTGAGGGGCGTTTATCCGCGGAATGAAGTTTACAAGACGGTGAGGGGGTGGGCGTCGTTTGAGCCCTGGCTGGGACGGATCGAGGCGCTGGAGGAGGATGCGATCTGGCGAGTGGCGGGAGAGATTCCACCGGCTTGGTATGGCGAGTCGTGGGATGAGTTAGAAGAATTGGTAAGACATTTGATCGATAGAAAGAAGATGGTCAGGGAGTTAATCTCGGCGTTCCGATGCTCGCCGCGGAGACCGTTTCCGGAGTGGGGCGAGGATGCGTAGTGCAAAATTCTCACCGCCGAGACGCCGAGGTCGCCGAGAAAAACGCTGATGACTGAGAAGAGACAGTTCGAGGTTCTCCTGGTACGGCTGGTGCCGCATGCGCTGCGGGATGACTTTATAACTGTGGGCGTGGCGGTGGTGGAGAGCAGCGCTCAGGCGGCAGCTGACAGCCATCAGCTATCAGCTCTCAGCCGTCAGGCGGCGGCTAGCGGAGATCGGGAGGCGCGGGCCAGGTTCGTGGATTTTCGGGTTACGCGGGACTGGAAGAGGATTGCTTGCTTTGCTCCGGATTTTGAGATCGAGGTGCTGGAGGAACTGGAGCGGGTGGTGCGCGGGGGGATTGGGGAGATTGCGGGAGCCGAGCTTCGGTCGGCGGTCCCCACGAGTGAGCTGCCTGGAGATGGCGTTTCTTCTCGCGAAAGATTGCTGGCATTGCTGGATCGTAATTTTGGAACTGTGTTTGATGTGGGGCCGGTGAAGGCGATGGTGGCGCGGGATCCGGCGGCGGAGATGCGAGTGCTGGAGCGGGATTACCTGGAAGTGATGGCGGAGACCGACCGCGGGCGAGGGCGCGCGCGGTATGCGGGACGGATCGCGATCGTGGGGCGGATGTCGGATGCATTTGCGGCGGCGGGAGTGCTGGAGATGCTGGCGCGGGATCTGGATATGCGGGAGTTTACCGGGGAGCATGATCCGTTTCGAGTGGACTTTGGATTTCGGGTGGGGAAGACGCTGAAGATGTTTCAGGCGCTGGCGCTGAATGTGAGTCGAGAGCCGGCGGTGACGCTGGCGTATCGGTATGGGCGGATTCAGGCCGGGATGCGGGGCCGCGGGGAAGAGGCGGCGATGACGGCGATCATTAGTGACGAGGCCGCGCGAGTGCAGGGAGAGGCGGCGTCGGGAGTGGCGATGCTGCGGGCCAATGAAATTTCGGTGCGGCCTGTTGGGGAGATGAGGGGGATTGCGGAAGAGGCGAAGCTGGAGATCGGGGCTTAGGATTGAAGGGGCTACGATTGCAGATTGCAGAAGTCAGATTGCAGAAGTTAGAGCGGTGAGGGATTGGCATTTGTGGGGAACTGGCGAGATCAGGTGAGGGTTCGACTGAGAGCATTCAACCACACAGGACGCTGACGCTGCGCTGAGATCGCAGAGAGGTTGCGCGCGCCTGCTCTTAGTAAGTCGAGGAAATCATGAACATACGAGATGTGGTACGCGGCGCGGCGCGCCGGGCGGGAGAGGTGTCGAGAGAAGCGGTCAGCCATCAGCCATCCGCTATCAGGAAAGCGGCTGGAGCGCTGACGGCGGCCGGATCCCAGGTTTCAAAAATCGCGAAACGTGGAGCATCCAGTTTGTTCGCGGGCGGGCGCAGCGGAAGGCGGACGGCGGGAACGGGGTCGAACCTGGCCCCGTTCTCGCTGGGGGAA